>Ga0209091_10001562_pt1 | contig 20040 bp, 26 predicted proteins | sample ArcticOcean_MG_C_6_FD_187438 | JGI IMG/M metagenome (GOLD analysis project Ga0209091, IMG submission 187438) | Marine microbial communities from western Arctic Ocean - ArcticOcean_MG_CB8_128 (SPAdes) (version 2) | ecosystem: Environmental > Aquatic > Marine > Oceanic | place: Arctic Ocean...
GTGCATACAGGTTCTGGTGAAGTTGATATTATACAAACAGGAACAAATGACAATATTATTGATGCTATTATTACAAGTACTGGTGCAGATGTGGACATTACTCAAACGGACTAGTCTATTATTATTCATAGCTATACAGGCACAAGCAAATATTGGTTCGGTAACCGATTTTACCGGTTCCGCTGCTATAGAAAGAGATGAAGGCTTTGAGGTATATGATGTAGAGAAAGACCTAGGTGTAGAGATGATGGATGTTGTCGCTACAGCAATGGGTAAAGTAAGAATAGAGTTTTTAGATGAGACTCTAGTAGATGTAACCGAACATAGCAGATTGATCATAGATGATTTCGTTTATGATCCTGCTTCGGGTGAGGGATCATTAGGTTTAAAGGCGAGTCTTGGTACTATAAGATACGCTTCGGGTAAGATCGCTAAGAACAGCAGACAGAACGTTGTGATTACGACACCGAGCGCAGTGATTGGTGTGAATGGTACAGATTTTGCCATGATTGTAAATGAGATTGGTGGGTCCATGATTACACTGTTGCCATCATGTGACAGCAGTGGTTTATGTGTTGTAGGTGAGATATCAGTTACTACAGATATGGGTTATGTTATAATGACTCAGGCATTTGAAACAACATATGCTGATAGTGCAGGTGTAAGACCTAGTAAGCCAGTTATATTAGATTTAGATGAGGAGATGATGACTAATCTTCTGATCATAAGGGAAGTAAAGGAAGTAGATCCAGATGGAGCATTAGCTGCTGAGGAAGCTAAGAAGAAATTAAGTGATATACTTGGTGTAGATTTCTTAAGTACAGATGCTTTATTAGCAGATGCATTAGATGAAGATAAAGATGAAAGATGGAGAACAGAGTTAGATGATAACAGATTCTTCTTTGGTGATTTACTTGGTGATATATTAGAACAATTAAATTTAGCTTTAGCAAAACAATTAAGAAGTGATTTTGATAAAAGCAAAAAAGCATCGCAACAGGGAGAGGGATACGATGAAATTACAGGTACACGACTTAGTATTGAAGACGGTAAGTGGACATTGTCAAGAAGAGACATGGAAACAGATCAGTACTGGAGCCTGGAGTTAGATCAGAATAATGGGTATACTATCGACTGGATACAACAGGATTTTGAATGGTATGACTATCGCCTTGGTGATGGGGATAATGTCATTCACATCCGTCAACGCAAATGAAGTATGGCTACAAGTTAACGGTGCCAGTACTATTATAAATATTACGCAAGATGGTGATAATAATAAAGTAGGAGCTTCAGGGCAAACATTCACAGTGAATGGTGTAAGTAATGAATTAGTTATTATTCAACAAGGACAATATAATAATGTAGGATCGGTAATTAATATGGATGGTTTGAATTGGGGATCTGGCTCTAGTTATGGTGGTGATATATATGGTGACAGTAATGAGTTTAAGATTGAGCAGTTAAATACTGCAGGTACAGATTGGAATAATGTAGGAATACATAACTACAATCAAGATGGTAACTCACTACATGCATGTCAAGGTAAAAGATTTAGTGGTGCTACTGATACTACGTGTGATGCATCAGGTGAAGCAGAATATGGTGGACATACTCTTATTGCAGATTTCCATGGTAATAATAATGCTTTAAAGACTAGCCAAGAGACAGGTAGTGGTAATGCTGATCACAGAATAAGAGCATTCTTTTATAATGGTGATAACAATACTACATTTATTAAACAGAATGGTAATGGAAATAAGACTGCGTACATAACAATTAGAACAGATGGTGGTGCACAAAGTATATTACAAAAAGATAGTGGTGCACATACCGCAACGATTGATTTAACAGGAAGTTATAAAACGGATTTAGATTTAACACAACAAGGTTCTAGTAACCAGAGTTACACGTTGACACAAAATTGTCAAACGTCTAGCGGGTGTTCAGTCACGTTAACACAGGGAAATTAATGAGTTTACTAATAACAGATGAATGCATCAATTGTGATGTGTGTGTACCAGAGTGTCCTAATGAAGCAATTTATATGGGCTCTGAAATTTATGAGATAGATGGTGATAAATGTACCGAGTGTGTAGGACATTTTGCTGTACCTCAATGTGTTGAGGTGTGTCCAGTCGATTGTTGTATACCTGATGTATTGAGGGTAGAAACTGAAGAACAATTGTTAGCTAAAATTAATCACGATCTAGTACGAAGATTCTAGATCTATTTTTAAGGAGTTCATTATGGATGAGGGACCAAGTAAGACTTACCCTGCGCCAGATTTAGAGAACATGAAAGACGTTTTAGAGAAAGATAAGTTTATGAAAAATGTATATGAAAGAGAGTTAGGCCCTGATTTTGAATCATTTAGCAACGGTGTATGCACCGGTAATACAGGAGAAGAAGATGTTTGAAGATACACTATGGATTTACACGAGTATTGCTGGAGCTATATTAGGTGCAGCTTTCTTAATGTATATAAAAGACACCCGCGTTGGATTATGGGGTTATGGTAAGATAGATGATACTGTAGATTACTTCAGAGACAAGTACGGATGGACTTGGTTAAATCAAGATGCTGATGCCTGGAAGAAGGTACACCCAAAAATTGCTGATAAACTACAAGAGCTTGAGGCAAGACTGGAGAATTTGGAAGATAAAGTTTAATTATGGAAGGAAGAGATTATTGTATTGAGATGCCGGAGTTGGCCGGTATTATTACAAAAGAAAGAGAGAAAGAATTGATAGCATCAAGGAAGGATCCGAGACCATGGGTACCAGGAATTGAATGCTATGGATGGCAAGAAGATTTTGTTGGTTTAAATGCAGATTTGTTTGAGAGTGGTGATGTAGATCTTCCATATGATGGATTGATCTCTAATGATGATTTTCAAAGAGGATCTGCACGTGGTTGCTTATGTAAGAAAGAACCAGGATATGATTTTGTTCCTCATACAGATACGGGATATGTTTTAATATTTCCGTTTAATGTACTTGGTGATCCGGATGATTACAAGTTACAGTATATAGATCCTAATGGATATACATGGGAAGATCAGTTACAATATGAACACAAATATCGTGTGAATGAAGATGGTTATGTTATACCTATTCTTCACAATGGACCGGGGTGGTTACACACGTGTGTATATAATAGCCCGGAACCTAAATGGTGGATGCAAATAATATTGAATCCTAAAGAAGGTGGATGGGAAGAACTATTAGAGAACGTAGAAAACGGTAATTTTTATAAAAAGGAGAATACTAATGGGAAGTAATTTAGGATTAATAGGATTTGGTTTAGTTGCTATATTCGCAACAGGAATTGTTAAAATTGTGGCGTTCGCTGCGATTGGTTGGGGTGCTTGGAAAGCTTATAAAGATTGGGAAGCACAATAATGAGCATTTGGCATATGGACTTAAAAGAAAGATCTTTGCTATTCGCAAAGCTTGCAGCTGATGCATACGGTATGGAGTCCGCCGTTAAAAAAGTCGTTAAGGAACATGGCTTTACTAAGTGCAAATTCTATGATAATGGTGGAGCTCAAGCATATCGATTTGAATCTCCTACTGATGTTGTTATAGCTTGTCGTGGTACACAACCTTCTGAATTCAATGATCTCAAAGCAGATCTTAAAGCATTTCCTGTACCTTCAGAAACTATTTCAAGGGTCCATAGAGGATTTAAGAATGAGGTTGATGAACTATGGCCGATGGTTAGACCTGATGTAGAGAAGGTTACAAAGAACCTATGGTTTTGTGGTCATTCATTAGGTGCAGCAATGGCAACTATCATGGCAGCAAGATGCTCACATGACTACGATCTTCCTGATCCAGTATGTTTATTTACATATGGTTCACCACGTGTTGGTTGGCATAACTATGTTGACTCATTAAAATTAAACCATTATAGATGGCAGAATAACAATGATATAGTAACAAGAGTGCCATTAATGATCATGGGTTATAAACATCATGGCTTTAATATGTATATTGGTCACGATGGTACTATAGATTCTAGTGGTAAGTTACAACTGTGGAAGAGATTCGTGGATCGTATGAAAGGTATGTGGGGTGGAATTAAACAGTTAAAAGTCGATAATTTCTCTGATCATGCTATGGCTGAGTATATTCCGCATATAGAAACATGGAAGAAATAATATGTATAAATAAGTATATCGAAACATAATATCGCGGAGATATAAATGGCAGAAGATAGATTACGCGATATAGAATTGCGTTTAGAACGAATGCATAATGCATTGACGAGACAGGAAGAAGAATTATCATCTTGGAGAGAAAGGTCTTCAAGGTTACCAAATTGGATAAGGAATGGTGGGCTAGCCCTCTTCTTTGCTTTATTTGCACAGTCGATGACTGCAGTTTGGTGGGCATCTGAGATAACAAATACTCAGGCTAATATGTTGGCGGATGTCAAAGTAAATACAGAATACAGGATAGCATCTACCGAACGGTATAATGATATCATGATAGAAATAGTCAAGATACAAGTTATGATGGATAATCATTTTAACAAAGATAGTCGTGAAAGATATAACGACCAATAACAATCAAAGGATAAATATGAAAACCCTACAACAAATTAGAGAAGCATCAGGTGGTAAAGAAGCCTATCAAAAATTCTTTAATATACTTCTTAAAAAATTTGGGGTAAAGTCACCAAGTGAACTAGAAGGTGATAAGAAAAAGCAATTTTATGATGCAATCGATAAAGGCTGGGACGGTGATAATGAGAAAGCTGAATCAGTTAGTGAAGCTTCGAAACTTAAAGGCGGTAGAGGTAAAGCTGAGATTGACATCAATTGGATGGGTGATAAGAAAGATGTTAAATTCGCAATGACCAAATACAAAATTAAAATTAAGACAACAAGCAATGGTGCAATCCTTTCAGGTGATAAGCAAAAGATTTTAGCTTACCTACAAGGTAAAGACTATGATATGGACGCCGAAGATATTGAAGATTTATATCCAGAGCTTATGGAAACATATGACGATGAAGATAACTTAGATCCTGAAACTACTAATAATGCAGATGAAGATCAAGCTGATACAGCGGTAAGCCAAGTAACAGAAAAGTTAAAGGCTGGACGTGGTAAATTAAGCAGAGGTGCTGCTATTGATATCGATTATATGGGTGATAGAAAAGATATTAAATTTGATTCTACAAAGTGGAAAATCAATATGGTAGGTAAGGGTGATGGTATGTTAAATGTCTATGGTGATAAACAAAAGATCATAGCATATCTTTCTTCAGACGATTACGGTATGGATGATGAGGATATCGAAGATTTATTCCCAGAATTATTGGAGAATCACTTCCCAAAACATTTAAGCGTTATCAGGAATATTGGTGAAGCAATTAAGAAAAGCTATCCTGTTATGGACCAAGGGCAACGTGATAAAATTGTAAAGATTGCTAAAGCTAATTCTGGTAATATGGCAAAAGCTATTAAGTTAATTGATAAAATTAAAAAAGGTTTATCAGATAATCCAGATGTAATGGATCTACTTAAGAAGGCTAATGAATCAGTTAACGAAGCTGTTGGTTGTGACTGTGTAGATTGTAAATGTGATCCTTGTACTTGTAATGTTACTGAATCAGTTAGTGTTGATCGTAGAACAGCGGGGTTTAAAGAAGCCCTCAAGAGACAAGAGTCCGCTAAAAAAAAGCGTGAAGCTACTAAATTATTGAAAGATGAAAAGAAACAACAAGCTGAACTTGATTCACGTTATGACTATGACGGTGGAGTAGATACTGTTTTAGCAGCTGCAAATGCAGCTATGTTTGGTACGAAATTACCTGAAGACTCTGCTGCAAATAATGCAGGTGATGGTAACGTAGATATGGCACCTGATGCTGGTAAGAAAAAGAAAAAAGAAATATTAGCACGTAGAGGATACTAAATGCAAAGTTTAAAGTTGTGGACCGAAGAAGCATCGCTATGTGAACAGTGTGGTAAAGTACACGAAGGTAATTGTGATGTAACTGAAATGGGTCCTGCAGCAATGAAACGTGCAAAGCGCAGGAAAGCATCTCTAGATAAAGCAATGAAGAAGTATGGTGATGCAGAAAAAATGGGCATTCCAGCAGATCAAGTTAATCAAAGAAGGAATGCACCGACACGAAAAATATCAAGATAATTTTAGGCCTCTTAATTATGGCAATATCAATTCCAGCACATTCTCAGATAAACCACGTAGCTACAGCACGTGAGTATCCACAGAAAGCAACATTCTTAAACAACAGTCCAGGGGCTGGATCATTCTTGACCCAAGCTACTGTTCTAGTATACGATGATATACTAAGATTTCAAAACACAAAACCTAAAGTTGATGTAAGAGACACCTTAACCCCAAGACAAAAGAAGGCAGTATATTCTGGTATAAAAGAAATATATCAGCCAATGTATGGTGTTAGCGGTAGTCCATACTATGACGAAACATATTTTAATCTTTTAAAAGGTTATGTTGGTTCATTCTTCTATAAGGAATATGATTGGTTTAATACTAATGATCAGTTAAATATTTTTGAATTCGCTGCGTTAAACCTTGGTAATGCATTATATCAATTCATAGATGCAGTAGCTACCGATGAAACAATAGGGGAAGCATATGATGATTATGCCGAACAAGCTATGGGTGTGTATAATGCTTATACACGTAGTAACACCTTTTCTGTTAGAAATGAATTAAAAGATGAGAGAATTAAAATTCAATTATGGAATGATCCGGATGAAAATGGTGTTTCTGTTGAAGGAGATATAGTTTATGCTGGCTTTGATGCTGATGGATCTTTAGTTGTTTGGGCTGCCAACTCATATGTCAGTCTTGGTAATTCTGATATCACTAAATTTAATTATGACTTCTTTGCAGGTAATGTACTTTGGTTTATGGATGAATTGGTTGGTATAGAATCAGATTGGAATAATGCAGCTGGGGCGGGTAGTACTACAGCTTATGGTTATGCACAGTTTACAGAAGCATCGGTATTAACTGCTGTGAATAGATATACAAACCATATAGAAAGATTTAATGGAAGGAAAGATACAAGAGATTGGCAGCCATGGGGAATTCCTGATGGTGCAGAAATGCAAATACCTTTCTGGTTATCTAGATTAAAAACAGCGGTCAAAAGCGGAAAATATGACCATGAATTTGAGTTAGGCAGGTTAACGTATGATCAGACAGTAGCTTTAGCATTAGTACATTTACATAGTGCTGCATCGAAAGACTCTAACTTTGTGTTATTATCAACAGGTGATGTGACTGCAGCTAAAGAACTGTACACAAAGAATCACCATACTAATCCAGATGCAGCAACATTAAATAGATTAACTGGATTTTTTAGAATTCATTATGTTCCATCAACAACTATAATTGATATTGCAAAAAAACTACCCATAGCTCAGTCTACACATTTATTATTTAATATAGTGGCAGAACAAATCTTCACTGACAAGTACAAAGCGAACGTTACTGCGGTTAAAGCCGCTAACGGAGTTGATTAATTATATAAATAAGTCTATATAACAAGGAAACATCATGGCTAAACCGACTACAAGAGCTACATTGCAAGAATATTGCTTGAGATCATTAGGATCTCCAGTGATAGAAGTCAATGTAGACGACGATCAGATTGAAGATCGTACTGATGACGCATTACAATTCTATCAAGAATACCATTCTGATGGTGTAATCCGTGAATACATTAAACACCAGATCACTGCAGCAGATGTAACTAATAATTATATTACTGTACCTGATAGTGTTACGGCCGTAGTACGTATGCTTAAAATTAATGCGTCAACAGGTAGTTCATTATTTGATATGGGTTATCATATGAGGAGGAATGACATATTCTTATTGCAAGGATTGTCAACCCAAATGCAAGAATTCACAATGTCTCAACAGAAATTATCATTAGTTGACCATCTTTTAAATAGTGAAGAGCATATAAGATTTAGTAGACATATTAATAGAGTTCATATGGATGAAGGATTTGGCGGACTAGGTATTGATGAATATATTGTACTAGAAGTATTTTCAATCATAGATCCAGGAACATATGCTGATGTTTATAATGATATGTTTTTAAAACAATATCTAACACAACTTATTAAACGCCAGTGGGGAGCAAACATGATGAAGTTCGAAGGCTTCCAGCTCCCAGGTGGTATAACAATGAATGGCCGTCAAATGTTTGATGATGCTATAGAGGAAATTCAACGATTAGAAGAAGAATGTAGGTTGGCTTGGATGACTCCAGATAACTTCATAATGGGATAACAAATGGCAATAGGCGTATATTTTAATGGTGCTGTACGATCTGAACAGAACCTTTACGAAGATCTAGTACTTGAAAGCATTAAAATGTTTGGTCAGGATGTAGTATACATTCCAAAAGAGCAAGTATCTGAAGATGCTCTTCTCAATGAAACAATCAATCAATATCGGCACTCATATCCAATAGAATGCTTTATAGAGAACATTGACGGATTCGAAGGTGATGGTAATCTATTAGGTAAATTTGGTTTAGAGATTCGTGACCAAGCAAACTTTGTAATACCTAAGAAACGTTGGGATCATGTTGTAGGTACGAACCTTCTTGAAGCATTAGGCAATGTAGTTACTGCATTACCTTCTGAAGGTGATCTTATATACATGCCAATGACAGATAGATTATTTGAAATCAGATATGTTGAGCCTAAGAAACCTTTCTATCAATTACAAGATCTTCCTACGTATACCTTAACTGCTGAGTTGTTTGAATACAATGGCCAGAACTTTGATACTGGTATGCCTGAAATAGATAACATAGAATTACTATACGCTAACGCTTATTCATACACTACCTTTGCCTCAGCCAATACAAATGACTTCGAGATTGGTGAGTTCGTACATCAATGGACTGGAACTCTTGATGATAATAGTGTTAATATTAATATAATTGGTAAAGTTGCTGGATATGAAATAGTTGATACGGAAAATTATACACTAACATTGGTATCTCCACATCAAAGTGCAAATGGTGATGGAACATTCATGGAACATGCAGTACATGCAACACGCTTACTTGTAGGTCAAACATCTGGTGCTTCAAGACAAATTACTGTTAACTTAACAGGCACAACGAAGACTGAATATAATAGAGATGAATATGCTGACAACGATGATTTCGAATTTGAAGGTGATGATGTTATAGACTTTACTGAAACTAATCCGTTTGGAGATCCATAATGTTTGAAAATCATTGGTATAATCAATCAACCCGTAGAATGGTATCAGTATTTGGATCTTTATTTAATGATCTAGAGGTAATGAAATACCAGAGTGGTAAGATAACAGGTAAAATTAAAGTACCTCTTGCTTATGCACCACGATCTAAAGTTCTTGCACGTTTAATGGAACAGGGTGGTGATCCTAAGGTAGCAATTAAATTACCACGTATGTCATTTGAAATATCCTCTATGGAGTATGATGCGAATGCACGTGTATCTAAACATAAGAGTTATACAAAGACTATTGTAGGTGATACGTTACAACTAAATAAATTAGGTGCACCAGCTGTATACAAGGTTGGATTCGAATTAAATATACTTGCAGCAACACAGGATGAGGGCCTGCAAATATTAGAACAAATACTGCCAATGTTCCAACCAGAATATACAGTAACCGTAAAAGATATTCCAACTATGGATATCACAACTGACACTCCTATTATATTGGAGAGTGTCGATCTAAATGATGATTATGAGGGTGATTTAGTTACGAGGAGAGCTATTGTTTATACATTATCTTTCTCAACTCGTATTCGTTATTATAGAGGAACCGGTAAGAGCAAACAAATTCTTTATACAGATGTTGATTATTCAGAGAACGTTGATCCTACAACTCATAAGTTTGAGACACAATCAGTAGATGGTACCACCGCGGCACCGTACACTGAAACGATTAACTTTTTTGACACTGATGTATAGGAGAATACAATGGCACATGAATTTCAAGCACAATTAGTAAGAGTCGTTGATGGTGATACCATTGATGCAGACATAGAATTAGGATTTAATATATTCATGAGGGATCGCATCCGTTTAATGGGTATAGATACACCTGAGAGTAGAACAAGAAACCTACAAGAGAAATCTTGGGGTATGGCTTCTAAGCACAGGCTAATAGAATTATTGGCAGAAACTGATGGTGCATTTACTTTGCATACAGCAGAAATGAAAAAAGGAAAGTTTGGAAGAGTATTAGGTACGATTATGGTTAACGGTAAAGATGCTAACCAAGTACTAATAGATGAAAAACTTGCTATCCCTTACATGGGCGGTAATAAAGATGAGAGCCGTGCACAGTATGGAGTAGTAGACTTATGGAATACAGATTATGAAAACCCACAGGAACACGACGATGACCATGAACATGGCGACGAACCAGAAGGGATTGACTGGCACGCAGAGTAAAGTCGACGACGATTACGAACGTGTAAGAAGAGACTTATTTGATTTAGCGGGACAAGGTGACGAAGCGATAGAGCTTATGTTAGAACTTGCCCGCGAGTCAGAACACCCAAGAGCATTCGAAGTTCTTGGAATGCTAATCAAACAAAACGCTGAGATAGGTGAAAAGATTCTAAAGCTTCATAAGACAAAGAAAGAAGTTGATAAGGTTGAAGACGGTACACCTGCAATTGCAGGACCAACAAACAATAATGTATTCATAGGTTCTACAGCTGAACTACAAAAAATGTTACGTGATGAAGCAGTGATTGAAGTAGAGTCGGATTTATTTAAAGATGAATAGAGAAACTAATTACCTCGGCAACCCTAATGTAAGGGGGGCTGATGTAGAACACCCATGGACTAAAGACGAACTCATTGAATATAAGAAGTGTTTAGATGATCCTAAATATTTTGCGCGAGAGTATTGTAAAGTAATCCACCTCGACAAAGGCTTAATACCCTTTGACCTATACCCGTATCAAGAGAAAATGTTTGATTCATTTACGAGTCATCGATTTAATATAGTACTTGCATGTCGTCAGAGTGGTAAATCTATTGCTGTTGTAGCCTATCTATTGTGGTATGTTATATTTAAAGGTGAACAAGTTGTAGGTATTCTAGCTAATAAGAATGCTATTGCTCGAGAAATGTTATCACGTATTACACTCATGCTAGAGAATCTACCATTCTTTTTACAACCAGGATGCACTACACTTAATAAAGGATCTATTGGATTCTCTAATAATAGTAGAATCATCGCTGCTGCCACAAGTTCAAGCTCTATTCGTGGTATGTCACTTAACTTAGTGTACCTCGATGAGTTTGCATTCGTAGAGAATGCTGCTGAATTTTATACATCCACCTATCCGGTTATATCATCTGGTAAAACATCTAAGATCATCATCACATCCACGGCTAATGGTATTGGTAATATGTATCATAAACTATATGAAGGTTCAATACAAGGAACAAATGAATTTACACCGACTCGTGTAGACTGGTGGGACGTGCCAGGAAGAGATGAGAAGTGGAAATCTATGACTATTGAAAATACATCTCAGTTACAGTTTGATCAGGAGTTCGGTAACTCATTCCATGGCACAGGTAATACACTAATTACAGCTGATATACTATTAGCTTTGAGAGCTACTAATCCTACAGAATACTTAAACAATGTAAAGATTTTTGATCAGCCTGAGGAAGGTCACACATATCAGATGTTTGTGGATGTAAGTCGTGGAAGAGGTCAAGACTATTCCACATTTACAGTGATAGATGTATCTCAAAATCCATTTGTGCAGGTGTGTACATATCGTGATAACATGATTAGTCCACTATTATTCCCTGATTTATTATATAAATATGCTACACATTATAATGAAGCCTATGTTGTAGTTGAAAGTAATGATGCAGGACAAGTAGTATGTAATGGTTTATACTATGATTTAGAATATGAGAACGTATTTGTTGAATCTATGATTAAAGCAAATGCAATTGGTGTCACAATGACAGCTAAAACTAAACGTATAGGCTGTTCAAACATAAGAGATATCATGCAACAAAAGAAATTACATATAAAAGATGAAGAAACTATTAGAGAGATGAGCACATTTGTAGCGAAAGGGTCATCTTACCAAGCAGATCATAACTCACATGATGATCTTATGATGAATTTAGTGATGTTTGGATGGTTTACATCTACTTCATTCTTTGCAGAATCAACAGATGTAGATATGAAACACATGTTATATAAAGATAAGGTTGCACAAATGATGGATGAAGTTATTCCTGTTGGACATATGCCACAACAAGAAGATAGTAATCATCCATTCGGAGAAGGGTGGGAAACCTATAGATTTAAATAAGTATAAATAAGTATATTGAGAAAAATCGTATTATGAAAATCTTATTAATAACATGAAGGAGTTTAGATGGCTAATCTAGTTTCGCCTGGAGTACAGGTAAAAGAAATCGATTTGACCAATGTTGTTCCGTCAGTATCATCAACAATAGGAGCTATGGCCGGTGCGTTTGCCTGGGGTCCTGTTAATGAGGTTGTTACTGTATCATCGGAAACACAATTGGTTGAAAAGTTTGGCAAGTCAGATGCGAACACATTCGAAAGTGTTCTAACGGCAAGTCAATTCTTAAGCTATGGCAACAATTTAAAAGTAGTCAGAGCAGTTGGATCAGCAGCACGTAACGCTACGGCGTCAGGTACTGGTATCCTAACACAAAACAAGGCCGTGTTTGACGGTCAAACACCTGCAGCAGCGGACTGGGCTCAAGCTCGATACCCTGGTGTTACAGGTAACGCAGTAGGAGTTTCGGTTCTTACAGCAACACAAACAGGTACAGCATGGCAATTGCTTAATGTTGAAGGAGCGCCAGGAACATCTGCGGGAGCAGCTGCAGTCGGTGGTTCTAATGATGAAATTCACATATGGGTATATGACGTAAATGGTTCTATTACAGGTACAGCTGGTACAGTACTTGAAACTTGGACTTACTTGTCACAAGCAAGTGATGTTAAATCATCAGACGGAACTTCATTATATTACAAAGATGTAATTAATTCTGGTTCTAACTGGGTATTTATTGGAAATCATGCTGCAGCTTTGACAGATGCAGGAGATTCAGCAACAAGTAATGCATTTACTACCGTAGCAACATTCTTTATCGCCTTAACTGGTGGTATTGATGCTAATACATTAACTGTAGGTGAGACTACTACAGCTTTAGCGTACTTTGCAGATGCAGAAACAATAGATGTTAACTTAGTGTTTCAATCAAACTCTTCATTGAGTTCGGGTGATACTATTACACTAAGTAATTATATAACTGCTTTAACGGCAGCAAGAAAAGATGCGGTTGGCTTTGTCTCACCAGAGAGAACGGCAACAGTAAACGCAGCAGCACCAGCTACATCAGTAGCTACATGGAGAACAGGTTTAACTTCAACGTCTTACGGCTTTGCGGATTCAAGTTCTTTATATGTGTATGACAAATACAATGATGTATATCGTTGGATTGCAGCGGCAGGATCTACAGCAGGACTAACGGCTAACGCTGATTTAGTTGCTGATGCATGGTTCTCACCAGCTGGTTTTACACGTGGTAATGTTCGTAACGTTACTAAACTAGCATGGAATCCTAACCAAGCATCTAGAGATGCATTGTACAAGACAGGTGTAAACCCTATTGTAACTTTCCCTGGTCAAGGAACTGTTCTATTTGGTGACAAAACTCTACAAAGTAAACCTTCAGCGTTCGATAGAATTAACGTTCGTAGATTGTTTATCGTGTTAGAGAAAGCTGTTAGCACAGCATCTAAAGCATCATTATTCGAATTTAATGATGAATTTACAAGGGCTCAATTCAGAAATATGGTTGAACCTTTCTTACGTGATGTTAAGGGTCGTAGAGGTATTACGGACTTTAAAGTAGTTTGTGACGGAACCAATAACACTGGTAACATTATCGATACTAATAAGTTTGTTGCTGACATTTATGTCAAGCCTGCACGTTCTATTAACTATATCACCCTTAACTTTATTGCCACAAGAACTGGCGTAGAGTTTAGTGAAATTGCAGGAGGTAATTAAAGATGGCTATTTTAGGCGTAGATGATATGAAAGCCAAGTTAATTGGTGGTGGTGCTAGACCTAATTTATTCAAAGTAACAATGGCTTTCCCAAGTTATGTTACAGCGAATGTGGAATTAGCATCTTACATGTGTAAAGCATCCTCGATGCCAGCATCTCAAATAACACCTATTGAAGTTCCATTCAGAGGTCGTCAATTAAAGATTGCGGGTGACAGAACGTTTGATCCATGGTCGGTTACTATAATTAACGATACGGACTTTAATGTACGTAATTCATTTGAACAGTGGATGAACGGTATTAATCAGCATGAGAACAACACTGGTTTAACCCAGCCTAGTTCTTATATGGCTGATATGATCGTTGAGCAACTGGACAAAGATGGTACAACTAAGAAGACTTATAACATTCGTGGTACATTTCCAACTAACTTAGGTGCAATTGAACTAAGTTATGAAAGTGGTGATACTATTGAAGAGTTTGAAGTTGAGATGCAAGTTCAGTATTGGGAGTCTGATAAGACAACGTAAATCATCGGTATAACATTAAGGAGTGCCTTCGGGCACTCTTTTCTAAGTGTTATAAATAATATTTAGAAAAGAGTGAATTAAAGGAATAACAATTATATATGGCAGAAGATAACGGTAGATCACTATTCGGTTGGCAGTTTAAACGGAAAGGGATTGATAGCAATAAGAAAGCAGTATCGTTCGCATCAGATAACGAGGATGGTGCGTATGAAATATCCCCAACAGGTGGATATTTTGGTCAGTACATGGATGTACATGGTGATAAGTTTCAAAACGATAAAGATCTAATTATGAAATATCGTTCGGTAGCTAACTATCCTGAAGTGGATATGGCTATTGAAGATATATGTAATGAAGCAATCACTGATGAGAATGGAGTTATAGCTAAATTAAATCTTGACATGCTAGAACAATCTGATCAAGTTAAACAACTTATTCAAGATGAATTCGATAGAATTCTTAACTTAACTAACTTCTCTAATACAGCATACGATACATTTAGACGTTGGTATGTTGATGGACGCCTATTTTATCATTGTATTATCAATGAGAATAAAACTGACGCTGGTATATTAGAGCTAAGACAAATTGACCCAACAAAGATTCGTAAGGTAAAAGAAACTGAGAAGATTAAAGACCCTAAGACTGGGGCTGAGCTTACACGTGAAGTAAATGAATACTACCTATATCAAGATGATCAAATGACACAATCTGGTGAAGGATTACGTATTAATCCTGATGCTATTATCCAGGTAAACTCAGGTCTACTCAACGAAGAACGTAATAAGGTTATTGGCTACTTAAATAAAGCACTTAAACCTTTAAACCAATTAAGTATGATGGAAGACTCACTAGTCATCTATCGTATATCAAGAGCACCTGAACGTCGTATATTTTATATTGACGTTGGTAACTTACCTAAGCAGAAAGCTGAAGAATATCTAAATAATACCATGAATAAGTATCGTAATAAGATCGTATACGATCCTACTACCGGTAATCTTAAAGATGAGAAGGTTCATCGTAATATTATGGAAGACTTCTGGTTACCACGTAGAGAAGGTGGTCGTGGTACTGAAATTGATACTCTTCCAGGTGGACAAAACCTTGGTGAGATTGAAGACGTACAGTACTTCCAAAACAAATTATATAGGGCTTTAAATATCCCTATGAGCAGACTAACAGAATCTGATGCATTTTCAGTAGGACGCTCTTCCGAAATTACACGTGACGAACTTAAATTTCAAAAGTTTATAGATCGTTGCCGTAATAAGTTCTCAACATTATTCTATGAAGCACTTAAAAGGCAGTTAATCCTTAAAAAGATTATTGTGCCAAGTGACTGGGTAAACATCCGTGAAGAAATTGTTGTTGAGTACTCTAGAGATAACTACTATTCAGAATTGAAAGATGCAGAGATCCTAAAAGAAAGAATCGAAACAGTTCAGATGATGGACGAATATATTGGTACATTCTGGTCTAAGGAATGGGTACGTCGAAATATTCTTAAGTTAACTGATGATGAGATTAAAGATATTGCTAAGCAGAACGTTGATGATCCTGTTACTCCGGATGACTTCAACCCTGATTTGGCACGTGGTACGATCTAATTAAAGGTCGTATTACAAAAAGTTTACTGGAAATAAACATTTTTATAAATATTATACAGAGAGATTATGACAACAAGAAATTTAATTGACAATATAAAGACGGGCGATGCGCAAACGAGCAACAATACTTTTAATAGTATTATGCATGATAAATTAATAAACGCATTGGATAATCATAAACAAGAAGTTGCTTCTAAAATGTATGGAGCATCTGATGACGCTCCTGCGGTTGAAGAACCTGCTGCGGAGACGGAAGTCGAAGTAACAGGAGAACAAGAAGCAGATGCTGACGTTTAAGGAATCATTTAATGAAGTAGTAGAAGCTAAATTAAACCTCCCAAAAGGTGAAAAGGTAACCAAGGAATTAACCAAGCTTGGAAAGAAGAAAAACGTAACTGCGGTTATTACCAGCAAGTTTAATCTATATATTGATGGCGTAAAGCTTGACAAGTATAAAGATCAAGCTAGTGCTGAAAAAGCAGTGAAGGAATTCATCAAATTAATGGGAGCGTAAATGAAGTTAATTACAGAATATATTCAGCACAATATTGGCTACTCTATACAAGAAGCTAAGGATGGCACAAAACAAACCTTTATAGAAGGTGTGTTTATGCAAGCTGAGAATAAGAACAAGAATGGTAGAATTTATACCAGAGAAGTTCTTACAAAGGCCGTTGACAGATTTGTCAATGAGCAAGTTATTACAGGTCGTGCAGTTGGTGAATTGAATCACCCTGATGGGCCTTCCATTAATTTGGATAAAGTTTCTCACAGAATTACTGAACTTAAATGGGACGGTAATAATGTGATGGGAAAAGCACTAATATTGAATACTCCTATGGGGCAGATTGTAAAAGGTTTGGTCGAAGGTGGCGTTCAACTAGGAGTGTCTAGTCGTGGTATGGGAAGCCTTGAAATGAAAAATGGTGTCAACCATGTAGCAGATGATTTTCTGCTGAATACAGTTGATATCGTACAAGATCCTTCTGCCCCTAATGCTTATGTAAATGGCATTATGGAAGGAGTTTCTTATGAGCAGGATAGACCTGGTCATTTTGTCAAGGTAATTGAAAAAGGTGAGACAGAAGTGAAAGAATCTAAAGTAAGTTTCTCGGAAGAGCAACAAACTAAAGGTTTTGAGCATTTCCTCTCTAAACTATAATCTCTATAGGAGAAAATAATGTCTGAATTAAAAGACGATATTGCTGAGGTTATTGTAGAGGATACGCAAGTGGAAGCAACAGAAGTCGTAGAGACTGCTGAAGCACCTCTTACGGAAGCTCGTACAGTATCAGCAATACAAGCATCTATGGCAGGAATGTCTAAAGATGGCCTTGACGCGATCTTCGAAGCAGCGAAAAAAGCAGAAGCGAAAGCTAAAGTGGAAGACGATGAAGAAGAAGAGGACGATGAAGGTGATGAAGATGAAGGTGATATAAAAGAAGGTGGTAAAGCTAAGAAAGAGTCTAAGAAATCTAAGACTGAAGCTGATGACCCTAAAGCAGATACACTTAAGAAGAAAAAAGTGAAAGCTGATGACGGTTCTGAAGGTGATGTAGTCGAGAAGAAATTTAAAGAAGATGTTGAAGCGTTAATTAAAGACGAAGATACATTATCTGAAGGTTTCAAAGCGAAAGCTGAGACTATTTTTGAAGCAGCACTAAGTTCTAAAATCATTTCTGAAACAGCAAAATTAGAAGAGCGTTATGCATCTGATCTAGCTGGTGAAGTTGAAGCTATTAAAGAAGATTTGGTTGATAAGGTTGACGGTTACTTAACATATGTAGTCGAAAACTGGATGAAGGATAACGAAGTTGCGATTGAGCATTCTTTGAAATCTGAAATCACAGAATCATTTATTGATTCTCTAGGTCAGTTATTTGCTGAACATCACATCAATGTGCCTACAGATAAAGGAGACATCTTAGATGCTCTATCTGAAGAAGCAAAAGATGCGAAGTCACAGTTAAATGATGCAACTGCAAATGCGATGGATCTTGCTGAGAAAGTTAAAGCTTTCGAACGTAAAGATATCGTTGCTGAAGCATGTAAAGGCTTAGCAGCAACTGAAGAAGCAAAACTACGTGAATTAACTGAAGCTGTTGAAGCTGATGATAACACAAGTTATGCAGCTAAAGTAGCAACAATTAAGGAATCTTACCTTAGTAAAGATACCACAGTAGAAGCAACTCCGGAAGTTGATGCGATCACTGAGGAAACACAAGAAACACAAGTAGTATCTGATCAAATGCAGAAATACTTGAGCGCAATGACGCGTACTTAATTCCAATTAGGAGAATATAAATGGAAATTAATCAACAAGTTTTACAGGAAAAATGGGCTCCTGTACTTGATTCACAAGAAGCTGGCAAAATCGGTGACGCGCATAGACGTCGTGTTACTGCTGTCGTTCTTGAGAACTCAGAAAAAGCCTTTGCAGAAGAGAATCAGTTAACTGAAGCTGCTGCAGCCAACATGAGCAATGGAACTGGTGTAAGTAACTGGGATCCAGTTCTTATTTCGTTGGTAAGACGTGCGACTCCTGCAATGTTAGCGTTTGATCTAGTTGGCGTACAGCCAATGACTGGACCAACTGGCCTAATCTTTGCAATGAAATCGCGTTATTCAACTCAAGGTGGTACTGAAGCATTATTTGCAGAATCTGATACTGGATTCTCTGGTGCTGCTAACGGTTCTACTACTAATAGCAACGATCCATTTGCTGGTGATACTGATACTCCTGCTGATGTAGATGACTACACTCCAGGTTCTGGTAACTCTTTGGCAACTGCTGAAGCTCAAGGTACTGCGAGTTCACCTGCAATACCTGAAATGGCGTTCTCAATCGATAAGACTACTGTGACTGCAAAGTCTCGTGCTCTTAAAGCTGAGTATACTACTGAATTAGCACAAGACCTTAAAGCGATTCATGGTCTTTCTGCTGAGACAGAACTAGCGAATATCCTTTCAACAGAAATTCTTGCTGAAATGAACCGTGAAATCATCCGTCTATGTAACGTTAATTCTGTTACATCTACTCGTGGTGCTTCTGCTGGTACATGGAATGCAACTAATGCTGTTGATAATGGTGGTGCTCGTTGGTCAATTGAGCGTTACAAGGCACTTGTTCAAGCAATTGAGCATGAAGCTAACAAAATTGCTGTTGACACTCGTCGCGGTAAGGGTAACTGGGTAATGGTATCTAACAATGTTGCTGCTGCATTAAATGCTGCTGGCGTTATGGATACTGGATTGGGTGCATTAGGTTCTCAAGCTATGGATTCTGACGTAACTGGTTCACTTAGAGCTGGTACTTTAAACGGCAACATGGCTGTTTACATTGATCCATATGCTGCAGTAGATTACTTCACAGTTGGTTATAAAGGTTCAAACCCTTATGACGCTGGAATGTTCTATTGCCCATATGTTCCATTAAGCATGATGAAGACAATTGGTGAGAATGATTTCCAACCAAGGATCGGATTCAAAACTCGTTACGGTATTGCTGACAATCCTTTTGTCACAGCTGGTGCTGGTGCGAACGTATACTACAGAAAACGTAAGGTTACTAACCTGTAATTTTCTAAATATACAACTAAGATCCCCCTTTATTGGGGGATTTTTTTACTCTATAAATAGTACATGAATTATTTAGTCTTATATCAAGGTGGAATGGCAGGTACATGGTTAGCTTGGTTAATTAATCAGCATGCCAATTTTCCTAAATACAATAAACATACAAAAGAATCAGGACTTGACATCGGTT
>Ga0209091_10001563_pt1 | contig 20034 bp, 16 predicted proteins | sample ArcticOcean_MG_C_6_FD_187438 | JGI IMG/M metagenome (GOLD analysis project Ga0209091, IMG submission 187438) | Marine microbial communities from western Arctic Ocean - ArcticOcean_MG_CB8_128 (SPAdes) (version 2) | ecosystem: Environmental > Aquatic > Marine > Oceanic | place: Arctic Ocean...
CAGCAGCACGATTAACGCCGCACGATCGAGCTGTTTCAGGGTTTGCCGAGTCCTTAAATGCCACAAGGGGCCCTAAGTTTGAACTGCATGAGCTTGGACTTTAAACAAGGGCTGGTCTGCTTGGTGGGGCATACTGATGGTCTAAGGCCTGTTCTTGGCTCGATGTCCGAGCCGGCTCATCTGGCTGGACAGGGCAATCCAAAATAAGAGTTGCTCTAGTACTTTAGTCTGATGTTGTTCTGGTTTTTAAGGCTTATCCTTATAAGTTAAGAAAGCGTCGTGGGTGTGCTTCGGTCAAGGTTGTTTTATCCAACAATGGCGGTAAATGCGTTTGCCAAATTAACATTGGTTAAGGAGTTCGGTCTATGAAATGGTTACTGCTGTTAACGACGATGCTCTTGTCTGTGGAAGCCTATGGCGTTGCGTTCTGCGCGCTTCGGGACCCCGTTCAACAAATTAAAACGTTGTATCCGAACTATGTTGCTTACGAATCCGAAGTTAGAAATATTAAAGCGGCCCAAGCCAATGCGCGGCTTTCCGAGACCGGCCTGCCGGTGTTTTTGCACGCCAAGGAGATCGGTAAGCACACGTTGTTTTACATTCGCGGTCAACAAGATCTACTCGGTTTTGTGCATGTGCGCAGCGAACCGGGGGATTGGGGTTTGGTTGAAATTGCTTGGGCTTTGAACCCCCAGGGCGAAATCGTGGATTACACCTTTCAGCGTTGCCGTGGCGGCTATTGCGCAGAAGCAGAAAGCCGCGTGTTTCGAGATTACTTCAAGGGGTTGTCGACAGCAGGGCTATCCGAGTTTTTTAACGAGGCTGGAGAGATCGTGCCGCCAAAGGCCGTCTTGAATCAGAACCTGTATCAAACCATGGTGCTGTCGGCGATCAAAACGCTGGTTTTGACGGATGCTTTTTGGCAAAGAAATGATTAAAGATTGTCATTGGCGCAATATTTAATGTTGCACGCCCTCGCTTTTACTCGAGCGTCTCTCAGTAAGCTAGGCGTCTTACCCCTGTGAGTATTCTCAAGCGGTTGTCTGTTCTGACGCATATCTTGGCTTTTACGGCATCGCTAATGGTGCCCGCTGCAGGCATTATTTATTACTTTGTTCTGGAATTAACCTTGATTGAGTCTCAGTCAGGCAGCCTGGCCCAAGCTAATAATCTGGTGCGAGATGTCGATGAACTTGAGGTGTTTATTCAGCAATCGATGACGACCTCGGACCTGATCTACACCTCTGGTGAGGTTTATCTGGTCGAGGGTGCGCTCAGACAAAACGCGCTCGTTAACCAGCGGCTTGAGGGGCTAAAAATAGCCAACGCCGAGGTTTTGAGGGCGCGATCGGCAATGTCTCGCGTGCGAGCTGATCTTGAATCTTTACCGAGCTTGGATGAGGTCTCTTTGAGCAATCACATCAACGAGTACCTAGCAACCTATGATGCCGAGCTTGAGATTCTAATGGGTGCGATGGCCTCATTACGCGCCCAAAGCGACGTTCAACAGTCGAAAGCGCGCGAGGAGTTTGATCGTTCGCGTTCAAGGCTAGATCGAGAACAATGGCTGTCAGGCTTCATCTATTTAGGTTACTTGCTCATTATCTTACGGGTGCATTTGAATCAGTTCGTCAGGCCGATCAGGAACTTGAGCCGAAATGCCCGGGCAGCCGTTTTAGACCAAGCGAGCCTAGAGGTTTCCTATGAAGGTCCCAGAGAGTACCAAGCGCTGTCTTCCTCCTTAGAAGCCTTTGATCGACGGCTTGATTTTAGAATGCAGATTCAACGTTTGGTCAGTAGTCTTTCATTGCAGTTGATGAAGAATGTTGATTCTGAGCAGATCCTTCAGGTTGTCGTCGAAACAACCCGGTCTTTGTTGGATTGTGATGCTGTCGCTTGGGTGCGCGTTGATTCTGGCGCAGCCCTACCGGCTGATTCTGAGGCAAAGGGTCTTCACTTGAAAGACGTCCATAATGGCGGTGTAAGTAGGGCCGATCCGCTGCCTTTTTTGGCGGAGCTTAGATGCTGCTTTAGCATGGGGGATCAGCCGCTGAGCCCGTCTGCTTTGTCGACAGAGGAAACAGCAGGTCTTTCTCAAAATGTTTTTATCTCAGATGTTCTGGTGTGCGTGTGCGCCAATGAGGCGCCGGTTGGTTTTTTGCAGATCACGGCGCTGCGGGTGCCGGCTTTGTCTGTTGAGAACTTGCGTGCGCTACAGCAGATTTCCGACATCATCGCCTTGGTTTATGAAAAGGCGTTGATTGATCGCGAACTCGAGGCGCGGGTACTCAGTAGAACGCGCGCTTTAAGTGAGCAAACGCAAATCGCGCAAACCGCTCAAAGAGCGCAGTCTAGTTTCTTAACCACGCTGTCGCACGAGATTAGGACGCCCTTTAACAGCCTCTCTGGGATGGCGCAGATGCTTGCGGAGACTGCGTTAGATGCCGAGCAAGAAGCAGCCGTTGATTCGATTTTAAAGGGAAGTGATCGATTGCTACAGGTCATCTCCACCATGTTTGAATATGCAATGCTTGACTCAGGGAAAACTGAAATTATTTGGAATCGACTTTCTATCGATAACTTTGCGAACGAAATCGGCTCGAATTTTGACGCGCAAGCAGCGAGGGCAGGCTGTGACTTTCGAGTTGAGGTGCCGGGCCTTAAGGGCGTCGAGGTTGAGACAGATCTGACGGCTGTCCGAAAAATCGCGCAGGTGCTCATTGAAAATGCATTACGATATGGCGCGGGTCAGCCCGTCGTTTGCACGATCGAATCAAGTCCATTGGCGATCGATCGTAGTCGCTTACACCTTGTCGTCACCGACCAAGGTCCCGGTATCTCTCATGCATCGAACGAAGCGCTGTTTGAGCCGTTTGTCCAAGGGGGCGAGGTTGCGCAAGGTGGGCTTGGCTTGGGGCTCGCAACCGCGCAACGATATGCTCGGCTGTTGGGTGGTTTGATTACGCATCACGCTTTGCCAAAAGGCGGCAGCCGATTTGAGCTGGCCTTAAATTGCGTTGTTCTGCCGCCACTGCTTGAGCAGTTTGAGTTGTTAGAACGGCTGAGTGCCGCCGCCGCATCGCACCAATGGGTTTTTTATATTGATCAGGAAATCCTAAACACCAGCAATGTTCGATCCTTTTTTGATCGGCTTGAGTTACGTCAGCTGGGTTATGAATCCATCGATGCGCTCATGGCGTTACTTGAAAAGAGGCCAAATGACACCGCGTTCATATTAACGCCCGATCGACTCCCAATGCAGTTGCTCGGCGAAAGCGCTTTTATGGCCACTGGCAAAGGTCAAGGCCCTCGATTGGTGCAGATGCTGGCGGCAAACGCGGCGGTCGCGGATGAGCATGATGCAGGCCCCTGGCGTGCATGGCGGTTGCCGTTATCCATGAGCCAAGTTGCACAGGATGTTTTGAGCACGACCGGTATACCTAGCAGTTAAGGGGTGATTTCATGACGATTCTTTTGGAAAATAGTAACGAGGCATCTGGGCATTTCTCGATAAGCGCGCACGTTAAACGCCTTGGGTGTGCTTTGGCACTCGCCGCGCTCGCGATCAGCGCGCGTGCTGATCTGATTGGTGAGGAAACGCGCCTCGCATTTGACGTCAGCACTCGGATTAACTTGAATCAAGTGAATGATCGAAGTTCGATGCTGCACTTTCTTGGGATCGATTTTTTTAAAACCTTTTCTGTCAATGGTCGAGATGTCGGCACCTTGTTGCTACAACCCTACTTGATTCGCGCGGTTCACCTGAGTCCACATCCCGGGTTGTTTGATGACCCTAATGATGTCGCTTTGCAATTTCGCAACCTGTACTACCGGCTACCACCCATGTTCAATCGTTCGATGCAGATATCGATCGGCCATGTCGAGTTGCCGTATGGCCTGGAGCGGGAATATGAAACCAATCAAACGCTTCAACAATTTAATAACGCGGTGGATGGCGGGCATAAAACAGATTGGGGACTGATGCTCGATGGCGCGGCAGGAAAAATGAAATATGATGTGACGCTCACCCGCGGTAGTGGTAATGAGTGGCGCAATGACGGCGATCCTTATTTGTTGACCGCGCGGTTTTCAACCGAGATGGATCATTGGTACAACCTCGGTTTGACGGTTGTTCAAGGCGAGCTCTGGCAGGGCAGTGGGTTGACCAGCGAGCGGGATCGCGTGGCAGTGGACGGCCGGATTGACGTGAGGCGCTGGACCTTTAAAGGTCAGATCTCAAACGGTCACAATGGCCCGATTGACGCCCGCCGAAGCCTACTTGAGGTGGAATGGACCTACGGCTTCAGCGAATGGACCGCGTATTTGCAACGTTTCGTATTTGAACTCGGTAATCAGAATTTTGACCAAGAAACCCATTCGTTAGGGATTCGCTTTGAGCCGACCAATCACCTCCAAATGGATGTGGATTACTCAAAAGATGCCAGCAATTTTGGCAAACCAAACCGGGAGATGATCCGGGCTCAAATTAGAGTTCGACTCTGATACTATAAGCTGGGAAAAGCTGGTTAACCTTGGTAATCGGCAGTGTGTTAATCAGGGAAGCTTATGAATCGCCCCAAAGTCCTTATTGTTGATGATGTAGAAGAGAATCTTATTTTGTTGGCGTTTGCATTGAAGGCGTTCGATGTCGACATTGTAAAAGCTTACAACGGTTTCGAGGCGGAAACGGCGTGCGTTGAGCATGAGTTTTTGTTGATTGTGCTCGATGTTCATATGCCAGGGCGGACAGGCATTGAAGCGGCCGAGGCCATTCGTGCGGAAACCCGTAATGGCCTGACGCCCATTATCTTTTTGACCGCAGACACGACCGCCTCTGATGTCCCAAGATCGGCTTATAGTATTGGCGCGGTTGATGTGATGTATAAGCCGCTGGAAGCCGCGAGGTTGCGCGCCAAAGTTAAAGTCTTCCTTGATCTGTACCTAGAGCGCATGAAGGTGGTTAGGTTAATGGAGAGTCTGGAAGCCTCTCAAGCACAGCTGATCGCACAAGAAAAATTTCAAGCGGTGTCATCCTTAATTGGCACCATGTCACACAATTTTAATAATCAACTGTGTATTGCCGAAGGCTATGCAACCTCGCTGCTTGAAGATGCAAATGCCGAAACGAGCGGCCCGCTGTCAAAGATTGTTGGTGCGATTGGTGCTTGCACCGACTTACTGGAGAAAATGCAGTCCTTTACAGGGGTCAATCAAATTACAACGAACGAGCTTGAGCGAGCCGATCGATTGATTTCAGAATTTGCAGAAGCCTTGTCTGTTGTGATGCAAGAGGGTGCCGAATTGTCAACGGATATCGGTGTGGGTTTGAATGAAATTGCGATCGCGCCGCAAGTGTTACGAAAAATTTTCTTATCGATTGCTCAATTCCTGGCGGAACAATTGCAGTCAAGCCCAACGCCGCCTCGGGTCGATGTCTATGGCCTGTCTGCAGAGGCGGCGCTTTTGGTGAATGTTCGGTGCCGTGGCGTAACGATCGATCCGCTCCTGCAAGCAACCGTCATGGATTTTTTCGGCTCGAGCGATGTGGTGGTCCAGCAACAAAGTATTGGCCTTGCGGCAGCTAAGACCATGACCCATGATTTGGGCGGCGTGTTCACCCTTACGGGTGAACACGATAGCTTTGAAATTCGGATTCGGATTCCATTGGCGTCGCTGAAACCAGAAGCCCTGCCTGCCTGATGTTCTGGTCGGGTTAACCAGACCTTTTAATTAGGTCGGGTCACCGTGGCCCATCAAAGGAAACCGTCAACCCAGATTAGAATGCACATCCGCGGTGGCGATCCAGGGGTATTGCGCCCTCAAAGTGGATGTCGCACGGGGCGGGGTTGGGAAGGCGTCTGGGCGTGGTGCATTTCGACGGGTGATCCACCGTGGGGCCGAGATTTCAGGGTTGCTCAAATCCTGCGCACAAGGCAGGCTTAGCCGAGGGCTTCAGACAAACCGGGTTGTCGGCAAGCCGGGATTGGAAATCGGGGGGTGTGGCGCGAAACACGCAGGCGGGTTCTAGGCTCCGCGGGCAACGTCTTCCCCGCGCCGCACCAACCCAAACGCGTGTAAGTCGCGGCGGCATTACACAGCAGATTTAAAAAGTCAGGAGAAGATCAATGTCAGAAACAATATCAGAAGCAATGGATGACGGGCAGGTCGATGAAAAACGGCAGCAGCGAGCCCGAGATCTGGCGCGGCTAAAAACCGTCGCGTTCCAGCACGGCGGCGTCGCGACCGCGATATTCCTGCTTTGGGGGAGTGCCCAGACTTTCTCGCAAGCTCATGATGGCGTGCTGATCGCCTTCATTGCAATTGCGAGTGGTTTCTTTGGCGGCACGGTGCTTGCTTTTTTATCTCACGAATGGGGCCATTTCAGTGGCGCTCGATTGAGCGGCGCAGTGTCACCTGTTTTAAAAGAGCGAAAATCCTTTTTTATGTTCAACTTTAAAACCGCGGTCAATTCTCGGGCACAATTCTTAGCAATGAGTTTGGGAGGGCCGCTGGGGAATTGGTTATTGGTTGCATTGGTGCTGCTCGCATTACCGACAGGAACCTTGGCGCACGCGGCCTTGCTGGCGACGGTTGTGGGCGTTGCCGTGAACGTGTGTGTGTTTGAGTTTCCGGTGATTAGTCGGGTGAGCTACGGTGCGGATCCGGCGGAAACTGTTGCCGCACGGCTAAAAGAAACGGCAGACAATGGATTTGGCCAAAATTACGGCGCGATGGTCGGCATTGCTCTGTTCGCGTTGCTTGGGGTTATTGGATAATTCAAGCAAACGGGGTTCAATCTAAGGCTTAACGGTTACAAGGGTAATCAAAACATAAAGTGAGGTGCTTGTGGGTCAATATAAAACCATCGAGGTGGAACACAAAGCGGGTGTTGATTGGCTCTGGTTAAACCGACCGGACGCCCTCAATGCCATTACCACCGAGATGGTGACTGAGTTGCGTGGGTATTTTGATTCGCTGATGGAAAATGCAGAAACCCGCGTTGTCGTGATGGGCGGCCGGGGCCGCGCTTTTTGCGCCGGCCTTGATATTAAAGCCGCGAGCGATCCTGAGAATGTTCGGCCCTTTGGTCAAGGGATGGGGTTCCAAGGCTATCTGGCGGAGGTCTATATCAAAATGCGGCGGTGCCCTCAACCGATCATCAGCATGTTGCAGGGGCCGGCTTGCGGCGGCGGTTTTGCGTTTGCCTTAGCGTCAGATGTCCGTATTGCGGCGACGAATGTCCGGATGAATGCGGCGTTTATCAAGCTGGGTCTGTCGGCATGTGACATGGGGACCAGCTATTTTTTACCGCGCCTAGTGGGTACAACGGTGGCAGCTGAATTGATGCTCACCGGCCGATTTATTGAAGCCGACAGAGCGCTCGCGACGAATTTGGTGTCGCAAGTTGTAGCCGAAGCTGAGTTGGTTGCAGCGGCGCAAGCCTTCGCTGATGACATGTTACTAACCTCACCAATGGGGCTGCGACTCACGAAAGAAGGTTTGAACTTGGCTGTCGATGCGGCAAGCCTTGAGGCCGCCATCGCCATAGAAAACCGAAACCAGTTACTCTGCTCAAGAACCGATGATGCCCGCGAAGGCATGCGCGCCTTTATCGAAAAGCGGCCACCCCAGTATACCGGGCGCTAGCGGGGCCCGAAATGTGCCTTTTCGTTGCGCTCGAGGGCCTGCGCGAGACTGCTGCTGACCCGCGCTAGATTGTTTTTGGGTCGATACGAATTAACGAACCTTGGTGGGAAAAGCAGATTTTGGGCTTGGTCGAGTGGTGGATAACGCGCGCTCTTTTCCGGGCTTGATGATCCGTATTCGCTTAATCGATGCGTTCTATAGGCTTTTATTGAGGCCAATAATCTCAAAACCGTCAAGAATCTGAATCGTTCTTAAGGAGTTGCTCCATGAGTTTAATCTCAAAAACTGCCCTGGTTACCGGCGCAGGGCAAGGTATTGGACGTGCAACCGCTCAGCGTTTAGCCCGCGCGGGCGCGAATCTCATCATTCAAGATATTGATGGAGAGGCCTTGGCGGAGACGATGCTTCATCTGAAAGCCTTTAAGGTTGACGTGCTGTCTTTGACCGGTGATTTGACGAAGGCGGGTGTACCGGAACAAGTGGTTCAGGATTGCCTCAAGGCTTTTGGCGGGCTTGATATTATTATTAATAACGCCGGTTATATCTGGAATGGCGCCCTGCACAATCACTCTGAGGCGCAATGGCAAGCGATGCTCGATATTCACGCAACGGTGCCTTTTCGAATCTTGAAGGCCTTTTCTGAGTGGTTACGGCCTACGGCAAAAGCAGAAATACAAAGCAATGGGGTCGCTTGCTGCCGGAAAGTCGTTAATGTTTCCTCCGTGAGTGGTACGCAAGGCAGCGCGACCCAAGTGGGGTACGCAGCCGGTAAAGCGGCGGTCATTGGCTTAACGAAGACGCTGGCAAAAGAATGGGGCCGGTACAATGTTACCGTTAATGCGGTCGCGTTTGGCCATATCGAAACGCGGTTAACCCAAGGATATGATGATTCGGTTCCCGAGATTAAAGTTGGCGATCAGCAGTACCGGGTGGGTCTGTCGTTCCAGCAAAGAAATGCCCTTGCGCAAACGGTGCCTCTGGGACGTGCTGGAACCGTTGATGAGGCAGCGGGTGCAATCTATTTGCTGACGTTACCGGAGTCTGATTATATTACCGGCGAAATCTTGACCTGTTCAGGCGGGGCGTGAGGCGCGGGGACTCCCGGGTCATTGAACGGTTAACGGGCTTAGAATTTGATCCGGCGGCGCTTCATTCCTTTGGCTCGCTACAACTTTAGGGTATCTTGCTTGCCTGTTTAAGCGATTCTGGAGTGTACCGTGACCAATCCTTTTAGACCTGACCAGCAATCTCAGGGGCCGAACGGCCAGATTGCCCATGAACAGCACCTCGCTCACACCGATCGTTTACAAGAAAGGTTTTATGTGGTTGGGGAACACGCTTGGTGCTACGTGGGGAATGGCTTGTCGAATCAAACCTTCGTCCGCGGGCCGGGCGGAATTATTGCCATTGATACCGGCGAGTGTCATGAAGAGATGGCGCAAGCGATCGAGAAACTCCGGCAGCATACCGATGAACCCATTGTTGCGTGTATCTACAGTCATTTTCATTATGTTGCGGGCACAACCGCCATCGTGGCCGATCGAGGCGATGCCGACTTCCCAATCTACGGCCATGAAGGGATCAAAGCCAACCTTGCACGATTTGGGGGTGAGGTCGGCCCCCGGGGTTCTCGAGGCATGGTGCATCAATTTGCTATGATGTTGCCGGAGACCGGCAATGATGCCCGGGTGAATATTGGTCTAGGCCTGTTCTTCCGTAATCCGAAACACGCGCCTTATACCGGAGGGCATATTCCGGCGACCCATACCTTTGGTGGGCATCATGAGACCGTCATTGCGGGTCTTAAGGTGATTTTTCATCCAGCACCGTCTGATGCGACCGATTCTGTGACGATGCACTTTCCGGAACTTGATTTGGCCGTGAACAATATCTTTTGGCCAACTTTGTTTAATGTTTTCGCCATCCGAGGTGAAGAATATCGTGACCCAAGAGTGCTTTTGACGGGCCTTGATCATCTCGCCAGCCTGAATGTTGAGCATCAGATTTGCGCCCATGGTCCGCCGATGTCGGGCCGGGCTGAGAGTCTCGTCGGCATACAACGCTATCGGGACAGTATCCAATTCATCTGGGATCAAACCGCTCGCTACGCGAACTTAGGGTTGGCGCTCGATGAGATTATCCACAAGATAAAATTACCGATTGTTTTTGAAACTGATTTTCATACCCAGCAACTTTACGGGGTGGTTGAGCATCATGTGCGCCAGGTGTATACGGGGTTGTTTGGTTGGTTCGACGAGGATCCTGGGAAGTTATTTCCTTTAGCACCTGCCGAACGTGCGACCAAAATGATCAAGGCCTTTGGTGGTCGGCACTTGATGCGCGCGGCGTTTGATGAGGCGCTTGCTGCGAAGGATTATCGTTGGGCGCTGGAATTGGGACAACTCTTAGTGAGTGATCCTGCGGCCGAGGACGCGCAAACGGACAAGGCGCGATTAGCCTCTGGACTGCGTCAGGTCGCATTTTGCTCGCCGGCGGCCAATATTCGGAATTGGTGTTTGACCCGGGCTTTAGAGCTTGAGGGCAGCATCGATTTGTCTCGATTTCGAATCCATCGATTTCGGGAGCAAGAGGTGCTGTCAGGGTTTGGTGCGCGTTGGGTCCCGATTTTAAGAGTGCTGCTTGATGCGGAGGCTGCAACCGGTTTTTACGGTAGCCTTGGCTTTGAGTTTGACGATGGATCAACGGCTGGCTTGCTGATTCGTCACTCGGTCGCCGTCCCGGTTTCCAAAAATGAGTGCGATCTACAGATCACGTTGAGTGTGGGTCTTTGGGCAAAACTGCTGGCTGGCAAGACGACATTATCGGCTGTGCTCGCCGAGCAACCAGAACTGGGTGATGAGAAAACGGCCCAGATTAAAGCCCTGTTGGGTTTGTTCGATGTGATGAGCTTTAAACGCTGACGTGATCGCGTTTGAATCGGGATTTGGATTTTATGGCATCGATCAAATGATCTCTTTAGCATCAAGTCCGAAACATTGATTACAGAGGCATTGATTACAGAGGCATTGATCACAGAGGCTTTGATTAAGAGGCTTTGATTAAGAGACATGGCTTAACGCGTGATGTGGGTCAAAGAATGACGCGGCTCGTAAAGGACGCGGCTTGACGAATTAAGATGGGTAGAGATCATGACGACAAAACAGCAGACGCCATTTTCCGGCAATATCGAGCGGCTTTATGAGGATGCGACGCCCGAGCGCTTAAGGCTGTCTAATCCAGCGCAGGGCAAGCCCAATGTCATGATTGTCATGCTAGACGACGTGGGATTTGGTAGCGTTGAGACGTTTGGTGGGCCAATCCCCGCGCCTGGCGTTGACCGGATCGCAGCTGAGGGGCTTCGGTTTAATCAGTTTCATACCACCGCACTATGCTCACCCACCCGGGCTGCGCTGCTGACCGGGCGGAACCATCACAGCGTCCATATGGGCGGCATTACCGAAATCGCCAACAGTTTTCCGGCTTATGACAGTGCAATCCCCAAAGAGAGTGCGACCCTGGCGGAAGTTCTCAAGCAAAACGGCTATTCCACCGGATGTTTTGGGAAGTGGCATCTCACGCCAAGTTGGGAGCAAAATCCCGCCGGCCCCTTTGATCGCTGGCCGACGGGTCAAGGCTTTGAACGCTTCTACGGGATTTTGGGAGCCGAGGCCAGTCATTGGGAGCCGCCGGTTTATGATCAAACGACCCCCATTGAACCGCACCTCAATCAACCGGGTTACCACCTAACGGAAGATCTGGCCGACCAAGCCATTCATTGGATTCAACAGCAAAAAGCGGCGGCGCCCGATCGACCTTTCTTTTGTTACTTTGCGCCCGCGGCCGTCCATGCGCCGCACCATGTTGATGAATCTTGGGTCACGCCCTTTAAGGGGCAGTTCGACGGCGGGTGGGATGCCTTGCGACAAGAGATCTATGACAAGCAGTTGGCGGCCGGGGTCATTCCGCCCGGAACCCGACTCACCGACCGGCCGGAGGAAGTGCCCAGTTGGTCCGAGTACCCGGACCGCTACAAACCCGTTGCGAGCCGATTGATGGAAGTATTTGCGGGCTTTTTGGCCCATACCGATGCCCAGGTCGACCGGGTCTTTCAGACGCTCGTTGATCTGGGTGAATTCGATAACACCTTGGTGATTTATCTGACCGGTGACAATGGTGCGTCAGCCGAGGGCACGATTCATGGTGCTTGGAGCGCGCCGTCGTTTCAAAATGGGGTGCATGAAGACCCCGAGTGGTTGCTGGAACATATGGCGGATTTTGGAACCGATCGGTGTGAAAACCATTTTAATGTGGGTTGGGCCTGGGCGTTGGACGCGCCCTTTCAGTGGATGAAGCAGGTTGCTTCGCATTTTGGCGGCACTCGAAACGCGTTGGCTGTGTCTTGGCCGAAAGGCATGGGGGCGGCCGCGGGTGAACTGCGGGATCAATTTCATCATGTGATTGATTTGATGCCCACCGTGCTCGATGTTGTCGGGATCCAGGCGCCGGCGGTGGTGAACGGCGTTGATCAAATGCCGATTCACGGCACCAGTATGCGCTATTGCTTTGAAGAGCCCACGGCAAAAAGTCGGCGGCAAACGCAGTATTTTGAGATATTAGGCAATCGCGCCATTTATCACGATGGATGGATCGCCAGCTGTTTTCACGGTCGCCTACCCTGGATTCGGTTTGCGGGGTTCAAGTTTGATGGGCCCGAGGAAGTTTGGGAGTTGTACAACATTGCCGAAGACTTTTCACAATCCAATGATTTAGCCGAAGTCTACCCAGAACGATTAGCAACGCTTAAAGCGTTGTTTGATGCGGAAGCCGAGGCCATGAACGTTTATCCGCTGCGAGATGCCTCGGCGCGTCGGGGTGGTGAGTATGCCGTGCCGCATTCCTTGGAGGGTCATGATCGCATTGTTTACAACCGTCATCATGTGCGGATGCCCGAGCATTCGGTGCTGAATTTAAAGAATGTCTCGCATCAAATTTCGGCGAAAGTCGTGCTTTGCGACCCGCGCAGCGAAGGGGTGATGGCGTGTCAGGGTGGCAATATGGCAGGCTGGAGCCTGTATCTAGATCAGACGAGCTGTCCAACCTATTTATACAACTGGTTTGGTCATGAATTGACGTTTGTTGCGTCAACAACCCCTTTGGACGCCGGTGAGTATGAAATTATCCTGACTTATCATCATGACGGCGGCTTTGGCGCCGGTGGCGAGGCAACGCTCAGTGTCAACGGTGTGAGCGTCGCAAGCAATCGAATCCCAAGAACGGTACCGGTGATTTATTCGATGAGCGGTGAAACCTTCGATGTGGGTCGCGATACCGGCTCACCCGTCGGGCCCTATCCCCACAATTTTGCCTTTAGTGGCCACATTGAATCAGTGACGCTGACCAGGTTGAGCGAGCCCAATGATGCGACCCGGAAGGCGGAACGGAAAGGGCAGTTTCAAGCCAGCCTGAGTAGCCAGTAGCGGCCTTATGAAAACGGATGCCGCGGCAGCGTTCGACTGAAACGGGGTTTTGGTATTGGTTTGTAGCCTCTGGGATGCGATCGATCAGATGTTGGCTTCCCGAAGCGTCAGGGCGCCGAGCGGCACCGGTCGCGCCGCGTCAACATCACTCAGTTAGAACCCGCACCTGATGTTTCTAAGCTTAGTCCATCGGCATATGCCTCAGAATTTCGCCGTCGTTCATGAAAATAATTTCTTCAGCAATGTTGGTAGCCAAGTCGGCAATCCGTTCGACATTCGACGAAATGGTGAGGTAAGACACCGCCTCGGTGGTAATGCTCGGGTTTTCCGTCATGGCCTTAATGAGGTCTCGATAGGTGAGGGCGTGGAAGTCATCGATCTCGCTATCCATTTCAAGGACCGCACGGGCGGCAAGGGTGTCTTTAGTCAATAAGGCATCGAGCGCTTTGGCGACCATCCCGAGACTGCTCGGGCCCATCCACTCAAACTGAAGGTCTACCGGTATCCGCGGCCGGTCGTACAGAAAATGAATGCGGGCGCCAATATTTACCGCTTGGTCTGCGATCCGCTCCAGGTCGTTGTTGACCTTGAGGACAACAATTAAAAATCGCAAATCAGTTGCAACAGGTTGATGTAACGCAATGATTTTTAGACAATTTTGCTCGATCGAAATTTCCATCGTGTTAATCAGTTTTTCGTTCTGGGCGATTTGAGCAACCTTCTCCAGATCGAAACTACTGATGGCATCAATGGCGCATTGAACCGATTGTAAAACCAGGTCACCGAGGTCAGATAATTGTGATTCAAGCTCGGCCAGATCGCGGGCTAAATGTGTTTTCAAGGTCAGCTCCTAGCCGAAACGGCCTGTGACGTATTCTTCGGTTCTTTTGTTTTCGGGGTTTGTAAAAAGGGTTTCGGTCGGACCGTATTCGATTAACACGCCGTTCTCCATGAACGCCGTGAAATCAGACACCCGAGCGGCTTGCTGCATATTGTGAGTGACGATCACAATGGTTAATTTTTCTTTGAGTTCGAACAATAAATCCTCGATCCGCGCCGTTGAAACAGGATCGAGCGCAGAGCATGGTTCGTCCATCAGGAGCACCTTTGGGTGCATCGCAAGCGCGCGCGCAATACACAGGCGTTGCTGTTGGCCGCCTGACAGGTTTAGCGCGGACTCGTGTAATCGATCTTTGACTTCATCCCAAAGGGCTGCCTGCCGCAGCGCTTCCTCAACGCGCTGGTCCATCTTATCCCTAAAACCATTGATGTTAGGGGCCCAGGCGACGTTGGCATAAATGGTCTTCGGGAACGGGTTGGGTTTTTGAAAGACCATGCCGATATTAAGTCGAACGGCCACTGGGTCTGCGTCCGGGGCATAGATGTTTTGGTCATCAAAGGCGATCTCACCCGTTAGGGTCACGTGATCGATAAAGTCATTCATACGATTAAAGGCACGCAGCAGTGTGCTCTTGCCGCAGCCCGACGGGCCAATAATCGAGGTGATTCGATGCTGATAGATCGGTAGTGTGACGGCTCTCACCGCCAGTTGATCACCATAGGCGATGCTAACACCGCTCGCGCGCAACAGTACCGTTGATTGTTCTGTCATAGAAAGCCCTTACAAAAACTTATTTTTACTACCGCGATAGCGTATCCAGACAGCGGTTGCATTCATGATCAGTAACACGAGTAGGAGAACGATAATCCCAGCTGAGGCTAATTCGTGAAAAGCTTCCTGCGGCCGAGACGTCCAATTATAAATCTGGATCGGCAGGGCGGTGAACTCATCCATCGGGCCCTCCGGCACAAAAGCGATATAAGTCAGCGCCCCGATCATAATCAGTGGTGCTGTTTCGCCAATCGCTCGACTCAATGCCAAAATGACGCCCGTTAAGATGCCCGGCATGGCCTGAGGTAAGACGTGATCTCGGGTGACTTGCCATCGTGTTGCGCCAAGCGCGAACGCGACTTGCCGCAGAGAACTGGGCACCGCCTTGATCGCTTCTCGTGACGCAATAATGATCACCGGTAAGATAAGAAGGCTCATGGTCATAGCGCCTGCCAGCACGCTACGTTCTAGGCCGAGAAACCGAACAAAGATCGCAAGCCCGATGATGCCGTAAACAATCGATGGTACACCCGCAAGGTTCGCAATATTAATGGTGATGAAGGTTGAAACACGACCCGGCTTGGCATATTCCTCAAGATACACGGCCGCCAATACGCCGATGGGTATGGCGATTGCGGCGGTCAACGTGACCAGCCAAAGGGTCCCAGCAAGGCCGGCTAAAATACCCGCTTTTTCGGGGAATCGGGATGGGAAACTGGTTAGGAAGTCATAGTCTAGCCAAGGCAAGCCTAAGAGGGTGACTTCCAGAATCAGGATGCCCAATATGGCAACGGCCAGGCAGGTCACGCTGAGGCAGAAAAGTTTGAAGGCCGCCGCAATTCGGTGCCGCTTCTTGAGAAGTCGGGCCTGATGGTTCATTCGTAAACGTCTCGATAGCGGTTCATGATGGAATTTGCGATTAGATTTAGAACCAAGGTCATGGAAAAGAGGACGGCGCCGACGGCAAACAGCGTCTGATAACTGAGCGTGCCAGCGGGCGTGTCGCCGAGCGAAACTTGTACAATATAGGCCGTCATAGTCTGGATAGACTCAAGCGGGTTGAGCGTTAAGTTCGGCGTTGCGCCCGCCGCCAGCGTCACCGCCATGGTTTCACCGATAGCCCGTGAAATCGCCAGCACAAAGGCGGCGAAAATACCGGAAAGTGATGCCGGCACCACGATCCGAGCGGTTACCTCATACGAGGTGGCGCCCAGAGAATAAGCGCCATCTCGAAGAGAGGCGGGCACTGCGCGTAAAGCGTCATCACACAGAGAGGCAACCATTGGCAAGACCATGATGCCGACCACGATCCCCGCACTGGCGGCATTGAAAACTTCTGTCGACGGGATCAGGGTTCGTAAAATGGGCGTGACAAAAGTAATGGCAAAAAAACCGTAAACGATGGTTGGAATACCGGCAAGAATTTCGAGGATAGGCTTCACCAGGTCCCGGGTTCGGTTCCCCGCGTACTCACTGAGATAAATTGCGCAGGCCAAGCCAACGGGTAATGCAACGATGGCCGCGCCAATCACAATCAAGGTTGTGCCGAACACCAGCGGCAGAATGCCATAGGCTTTGGGCTCGAGGAGCGGTGTCCAGCGGGTACCAAATAGGAAGTCTAATGCAGGTACTTGCTGAAAAAAGTGAAAGGTTTCAACCGAGAGCACACCGACCACTGCAAGGGTTGTCAAAACTGAAATTGCCGCACAACAAAAAAAGAGCCAGCGCAGGACCTGCTCTAAGGGCCTGCCTCGAGTTCTTGTTAGACGAATTTCAAATGCGGGCTGATTCACGTTATTGGGTTAAGGGCGTCAGGGTGCTGCCAGGCAGATAAGCTGAACCCGTGACCCGATTGCGAACTCGAGTATGAGCCGCCTCGTAGACAGTCTTAGGCATCGGAATGTAGCCGACTTCACCCGCGAGCTTTTCTGCCTGGTCCAGGTAGAAGTGCACGAATTGGTCAATAATAGGATCGTCCAACGCGCTTAACTTGGCGTAGATGAAGATGGGCCGTGACAAGGGTGCATAGGTGCCGTCATTGATTGTGGTCTCATTCGGGCTGATAGCGCCAGTGCCGCCATCGATCGCGACCACCGACAGTTTGTCTTGGTTCTCTTTATAGTAGGCGTAACCGAAATAACCCAGAGAATACAGATCGCCTGCGATGCCCTGCACGAGGACGTTGTCATCTTCGCTCGCCGTGAAGTCAGGGCGAGAAGCCTGCTCTTTACCATTGACCACTTTGGTGAAGTAGTCGAAGGTGCCGGAATCGGTTCCTGGACCGTACAGTTTGATGGGCTGATCTGGCCAGTCCGCTCGCACGTCACGCCAGCGAGTGGCCGGTGCTTCGGGTCGCCAGATATGATTGAGCTCAGCAATGGTCAATTGATCGACCCAGTCGTTTTTCGGGTTGATCACAACGGAAAGGCCATCAAAGGCCACGGGCAGCTCTATGTAGTCAATCCTCGCCTCGGCTGCGCGCTCAGCCTCAGAAGACTTGATGCTGCGAGATGCGTTACTAATATCGATCTCATCATTGATGAACTTCTTGAAGCCGCCACCGGTGCCGGAAACGCCGACGGTGATGCGAACCTTGGGCGCAATGGCATTGAACTCTTCTGCGACCGCTTCGCTGATCGGGAACACGGTACTAGAGCCATCGATGCGGACTTTGCCGACCAAGCGACTTTCGGCGCTCTGGGCTTTTGACTCTTCCGTCGTTTGATTCGTTTCTGAACAAGCCGATAACCAGACAATGAGGGTGATGGATAGGAGTCTCAGGCAGTGGTGTGCGCGCATGGGTCAATTCCATATTTATGTTTCGAGGCGCATTAGACAGACTTAATGTAAATATTGAGTAAAGTCTTATTTAATATTGAGTAAAGGCTTATTCAATATTGGGGTAAAAAATTTATTGAATCTTAATAAACAACAGGCAGGATTCGCAGCCTGTTTAAACGCGCTAAGGTTAGTCGGTGTGTTAGACCCGATAGACCGGGGTTTGCTTCGGCTCCATAGCGTTTCAATAGCGTTTCAACAGAGCTTCAACAGAGCTTCAACAGAGCTTCAACAGAGCTTCAACAGAGTTTCAACAGAGTTTCAACCGAGTTTCAACAGAGTTTCAATAGCGGTTCAAAGCTTACGTGGGGTCATCGAACGGGACCCGGACGACTCTGAACCAACCGCTTTTACAGGAGTAGCAAGTTATGGGGATCTGCCTGCGTTGGATGTTGCTTGGCGTGTTCGCAACCGGTTCGGCCGTTGCATTCAGTGATGAAGTCGATGCGTTAGCCGCGATCAAGCGTGATCTGGCAACCCTTATGGCAAGGGTTGCCGCACTCGAGGCCGAGAATCAAAGCCTCCGAGCGGTGCAACTGGTTAGCCAAGCGCCGAGTCTTCCGGCAGCCGCGACAGCGGGTGCAAAAGCGAGCCAGGGCAGTCTCAATTGGCGCGGCGACTTCCGGTATCGATACGAGTCCTTTGATGTCGATCAAAAGGCGGATCGGGACCGAAATCGGTTGCGCGCCCGAGTCGGATTGAACGCGACGGTCTCAGAGACGCTACAGGTTATTGTCGGTCTCGCCAGCGGCAGTGATGATCCGGTTTCCTCCAATCAGACGTTAGGGTCAGCCGGGACAACCAAGGGCTTGGGCCTCGATATGGCCTACTTCTCCTGGCAAATCAACGAGCGATTCAACTTGAAGGCTGGAAAGATCAAAAACGTTTGGTTTAAACCGGTGAAATCAGAACTCTTGTGGGATGGCGATTATAACCCTGAGGGGGTGGCTTTGAGTTATGCAAGCGATGGCGTTTTCGGTCACGCGGCGATCAATTGGTTGGAGAGTGATACCAAAAAGGATCAAGCGTTTGCTGCCGGGCTGCAAGCGGGGGTGCGGTTTCCAGTGGCGGGTTTTGAGATGACCGCCGGTGCTGGGTTCCACGACGTCAGCGTGTCAGGCCATGGCGCCTTTTTGGCTGGGGATGATTTCTTTGGTAACCAAGCGTTGTGCGATGGGTCTCGCTGTGTTTACGCCAATGACTATGAGCAAGTTCAGTTGTTTGCCCTGCTCGACGGCCGCTGGATGGATCAACCGCTGGCCCTTTATTTGGAGGCGGTTGACAATTTAGCCGTTGAAGATCAAAGCCAAGGTTGGAGTGTTGGCTTTAAGGTTGGAAAAGCCAGTAACCCGGGCACTTGGGAACTCGGCTATCAGTATGAGGACCTAGAAGCGGACGCCGTGTTCGGTTTAACAACCGGTTCGGACTTCGGCGGCGGTGGCACCAACCTCAAAGGCCATATCGTAAAAGGGGGCTGGGCCGTCACGAAGGCGTGGAAACTGGGGTTGACCTATTTCAATAACGAGGCCGACCCAGCGGGCGCGCAGCTTGGTTACCAAAGGTTGCAACTCGATACCCAGATTAAGTTTTAAGGTCTGCGATGCTGTGACCGGGCGTCGTTGCGAGGCGCCCATGCAGCAGATGACAGCAAGCGCTCAGGCATTAATCGATAAAAGGTGTGCTGGGCGCGCGCCTTGAACGGGTCACGCAAACACTCGGGCCAAGGCTCGTACAACGACACTTGGTTTTGCCGCCCTTGGTTTTTAGGTGGTCTATGCCGTTATCACAGGGCGCGTTGCGAGGCCTTAGCGACGGGGCCACACCCGACTGAAAAATAAGTGTAGGTCTTGGGTTAATAATTCTGGCGCTTCTAAAGCGGCGAAGTGCCCACCGTGAGGCATCAGCTCCCAATGTTGGATATTGTAGAGTTGTTCCGCCCAAGCTCGTGGCGGCAGATAAAGCTCCCCTGGAAACACCGCATGCCCGGTTGGCGTGGTGATCGGCCCCTCGGCAAACAGGTTTGCTGAACTGTGCTGAGACTCGTAGTACAACCTGGTTGAGGCGGTGATATTTTGGCTCAGCCAGTAAATTAAAATATTGGTAAGCAGTTGATCTTTGCTGATGGATTGTTCGAAGGGCACCATTGGATCCGTCCAGTGCTGAAACTTTTCGGTGATCCAGGCCGCCAAGCCCACGGGCGAATCGTTGAGGGCATAGCCCAAGGTTTGGGGTTTACTGCCTTGGATCGCTTGGTAACCTGACCCGTCTTTCATTCTGACTCGGCTCTGCTCAAGTCGAAGTTGCTCCTCAGCTGAAACATTCGCAAAAGGATCCGACATTGATTTGGGTTTTGGCGCAAAAATCAGGGTGATATGAAGCCCCATAACGGCATTGGGCGCCAGTCGCGCATGCCAGCTGCTGATGGCCGAACCCCAATCACCGCCCTGAAGCCCATAGTGC
>Ga0209091_10001564_pt1 | contig 20022 bp, 21 predicted proteins | sample ArcticOcean_MG_C_6_FD_187438 | JGI IMG/M metagenome (GOLD analysis project Ga0209091, IMG submission 187438) | Marine microbial communities from western Arctic Ocean - ArcticOcean_MG_CB8_128 (SPAdes) (version 2) | ecosystem: Environmental > Aquatic > Marine > Oceanic | place: Arctic Ocean...
TGTCGAAAGGAAAGGTTTGCCTGTTGCAGTTGCAACTATTGCAGTTTCAGCGTCAATTCTAGATGCCAGCATTTGCGATCCGCCCCAACCAGGGCAAAGACCAAGGCCAGCTTCAGGCAGACCAATTGGATACGGCTTTCCACTTGCTGTTTCTTTTGATGCGATGAGTACATCGCAATGCATCGCTATTTCTAAACCACCACCGAGCGTTGCTCCATTGATAAGCGCAACTGTTGGGTATGGTACGTCTGCGATACGCCCGAATACGGTTGTGCCAAATGCAAGGTATGCGTGCAGGCCCGGATCATCAAGACCGTTAATTTCAGCAAGGTCTGCTCCAGCAACAAAAACACGCGCACAGTCGCTGCGAAGAATGAGGCCTTTGATGCCATCCATCTGAGCGAGAGCATCAAGGGTCGTATTGAGCCTTTGAATAAGATCCCTATCTAGAACGACAACTGGGCGTTCGCCACCATTAAGCCAAATTGTCGCGATATTTGTATCGCTGACATCAATTCGAAGGCTATGTTGTTGCGTTGAAGTGGTCATAAATCTCTCTATTCGTTCGTACGTACGTACCCCAAAAAAACAGTAAAACCGGCTTGGAATGCCGCGCCCCTCATTGTACCAAATTCCGGACTTCACCGGTTCACCTGGTCTTTGACTTGGTCTTTCACCTGGTCTTTGACCTGGGCAAAAAAAGCGGGTTATTGCTTGCTGTAGAGCGGTTTTAGGCGTTTTTGAGCCTCATCGCCAGCGATGATATCTGCCGAGAGATTTGCCGCTTTCATGAGGACTTCTTTGTCTACAGAGCCGTCAAGTTCGTTCAACCACCGTTTTGTTACAGCCATTGCGTTTTTGCCACCTCGAGCAAGAATATGCGCGAACGCAAGCGCATCTGCGCTGAGCCCCTCTTTATCGCAGACATGCGTTACCAGTCCAGCTTCGTACCCTTGCAAGCCAGACATTGTTCCACCAGCGAGAAGCATTGAGCGAGCCTTACCGGCACCTATTTTTTTGATGAGCCATGGTGCAACGACTGCTGGGCAAACACCTAAGTCAACTTCTGGGTATCCAACTTTTGCCTCAGGATGTGTGAACGCGAAATCACAAATAATCATGAGCCCGCATCCACCGCCTACTGCCGCGCCTTGCACGCAGGCAATCGTTGGCACGGAAAGTTTGCGGATTCGCTGGGATGCAGTTGCTAATAACTGCAACATTTCTCGCATAGCATCTGGGTCATCGATAACACCTTGTAAATCCATACCTGCGCAAAAGGAGCGACCTTCACCAGTAAGAATAAAGACCCGCATCTCGTCGTCCGCTTCAACTTCGTCAAGTGCGGTATGCAATGCTTGAATCAGCGCAAGCGAGAGCGCGTTATGTTTCTCTGGTCTATTCAGGGAGAGTGTCACAATATTGTCTTGCTTTGAGAGTGTAATCATGGTTGTCTTCTATGTTACGTTGGATTCATGCGGATGAGTTTTGAAAGTGCTTCGCCAGGGCAGGGTTCTTTCATAAGTGATTCGCCAACCAATACAGCGTGTACCCCTACAGACCGTAGTTTGTCGAGGTCTTCCGCTGAGGTAATTCCAGATTCACTTACAACTATAGCTGGGTCATCGACCACATCAATCATACGTAATGTGTGGGTTAAATCGGTCTTCATTGTCTTTAAATTACGATTGTTGATTCCAAGCAAGCAATATCCGGCATGCGGGAATCCGATGTACTGTTGGACCTTGAGAAGGTTTTCCATATCGTGCACTTCAAGAAGAATTGTCATTCCAAGTTTTTGCGACAGAATCATGTAATCGAGAAGTTGCCCTTCAGAAAGCACTTCAGAAATTAACAAAATAGCATCAGCGCCGGCGGCTCTTGCTTCCCAAATTTGATACGAATCGATAATAAAATCTTTGCGGAGTACTGGCAATGAAACTACATCTCGAATTTGTTCAATAAAAGCAAGGTTTCCACCAAAAAACTCCGTATCGGTTAAGCAAGATATAGCGGCGGCACCCGCCTTCTCGTACGCTAGGGCAATGGCTACTGGGTCAAAATCTTCTCGAATAACACCAGCCGATGGGCTTTTGCGTTTTACTTCCGCAATGACACTTGTGCTCCCTTTTGTGTGGCTGTTTACAACGGCTCCAAAAAAGTTTCTAGCTTTATCAGCATCCTTCACAACGCCTTGTAATTCTGTAAGAGGGCGTTCTGCTTTGCACTTCGCTACCTCTTCTCGTTTGTATTCAATAATTTTTTGCAGTGTAATTGTCATAGGAACTTCTGTTGCCAAGGGTAACGGGGGAATGCCTGAAGTGGAAGCGACCCCAACATATTTTATTGAAGTACTTCTTGCTGTGTTTGCACTTGCCGTCGGTATTTGGTTTGTACGCTCGTCGCAAAGCTCCTTGCCAAGGCAGGGGTATCTTGATCCAGCAATTACACCAACAATGGCAATTCTTCTCGCGGCCTCAACACTCTTTCTTGGGGTTCTAGGAGCATGGGTTGGAATGACTCAGGTCCCGATTGACAGAGAAGGCACACTTTTTGAAACCGCATGGATTTCTGCGGGTGCCATGCTCGCACAAATACCAGTACTAATGGCGTACGCAACCCTGCGAAAACGTTGCGGTTCAAGGAATATTACGCAAGTTGCACTCATTGGATACATCGTTTTTGTGCCCTTGGCGCTCGCAACAGCAAGTGTTTTTCATATATTTTTGGCAAAGCTTGGCGTTGAACCCTTCGAGATTGTGGGCCACAAAACACTGACGTTGCTCTTGGAAGGCGAACTAGACTCTTCAGCTTGGGTGGTCATTCTGTGCGCGACAATAGGGGCGGGGATTACCGAAGAAGTATTCTATAGGGGCTTACTATTGCCCACTTTTGTCGCGCTTTTTAACAGAAAGACAGCATGGGGAGCCATAATCGCCACAAGCATACTTTTTGCCTGTATGCATGCCGAGGTAGCCACATATTCAGCGATGGCGGGGCTATTTGTCTTGTCTCTTGGCTTATGTTGGGCAAGGGTCAAGAGCAGCGGAGTGCTCGCCCCGATAGTAATTCATATAGTTTTCAACGCAATGAATATCGCAATTGTTTACAGTACCACTCTATGAGCACACGAGAAGTAATATTAACAGGCGATACACCCACCGGGCAACTGCACCTTGGCCATTTTGTTGGCTCAGTTCGAAGGCGTATTGAATTGCAAGATACACACGACTGCTACTTTTTGCTTGCAAATATGCACGCCTATACAACGCGTTCTGATCATCCCGATGAAATTCATTCAGACACATTAGAAATCGTTCGCGACTACCTTGCTATGGGAATTGACCCAAACAAATCTGCAATTTTATTGCAATCTGAAACACCCGCAATTGCAGAACTTACATTTTTGTTTGCAATGCTTCTTCCGTTTAACCGTGTCATGCGTAACCCCACCTTGAAAGAAGAAATAAAAGTAAAGGGCCTTGGCGAAAATTACAGTTTTGGTTTCCCCTTGTATGCAGTGGGTCAAACTGCGGACATTCTTGCGTTCCGCGCACACGCTGTTCCTGTAGGAGAGGATCAAATTCCTCACATTGAATTGACACGCGAAGTCGCAAGGCGATTTAACAAACTGTATTGTGGCATTGACGATAATGTTGAAGACGACGATCCAGCTATGGAAAAAATGGGCGTATTCCCAATTCCAAAAGCAGACGTTGGAAAAGTCGGCAAACTTATGGGTACAGATGGCATACATAAAATGAGCAAATCGCTCAACAACACAATTCTTATTACAGATACGCCAAAACAAGTAAAGAAAAAATTAGGCCAGTTGTATACAGGCAGGCAGTCCATGACCGACCCAGGTGATATAGACAGTTCCTTGATGCAATACGTCGATACGTTTATTACTGATGTATCGAGAGCAGCCGAACTAAAAGACAAATATGTTCGCGGTGACAACATCGGCGATGGCCACATAAAAACCGAAGTCGCCGAAGCAATTAGTGCACTTCTTGCTCCTATGCAAGAGCGCCGTGCTGAGTACGAAGGTGACGACAGCACAATAATTGACATCATTCGCGACGGAACTGTAAGAGCAAATGTACGTACCGAAGAAACATTAGCCATGGCAAAAGAAGCTTGTGGCTTAGGATTCTTCAAAAGGAAACTTTCGTTTTGAAAAAAATAATTCTACTTTCATTTTCCATGGCACTCGCATTCTGCGCAGTTTCTTGCCAAAACCCTGCGGGCGATCCTAGTTTGGCATCACCCGTGTATCCGATGAACTTACATGCAGCAGAATCAGTGCCAATACAAGTTTTGCGTAGCGGTGAAATTATTGAAATCGTAAACAGTACTGCGGATGATTACGGGAACACGATGCTGTGGATTAACCAACGTTTTTCTGCACCTATTTCCGCCATTCCAGCGGGTGCAACATATCGTTTTGATTTGCATAATTTACGCGACGCGTACGGCGAACAATTTAACGCAGGCGGAATCTGGAGAACAGATGAGCCAACAACCTTGGTTATCGCAGAACTGCAAATTGATGAAGTGCATCCGCTTGTCGGCCTTGTAGTTATAAGCGAAGAATAACATGTCAGTAAATATGAACCCTTCAACAGAAAGCGATGCTTCGCATGAAGACATCGCATCGTTTGCGAAGGGCGTTACCATTGATCAGCGAATCCCCGAAGCGTGTGCAGGGTTCGATGTTCCTTTCTACCAAGCGGGCCTTGCGGGCTACAGCGATGGAGCAATGCGGTTAATCGCGCGAAAACACGGTTGTCCATTTTGTATTACTGAAGCATTGCTAGACAGAACGCTCATTAATGGCGGAAAAGGCAGGCGAAAAGAAGACCCTGATATTCTTGCTGAAGAAGCAGCAAGCGGAGATTTAGAAGGAAACACTGCCGCAGGATTAGACGACCACCCAATTGCGGGTCAAGTCATCGGAACAAATCCAGATGAGATGGCTCAGGGCGCATTCATTCTTTCAGGAATGGGATACGACATGATTGATGTGAACCTTGCGTGCCCAGTAAAGAAAGTACGCAAGCGTAATCGTGGCGGTCATTTTTTACAGTCACCGAAAGAAGCGTGCGAAATTCTATCTGCGGTGCGAGATGCAGTTCCAGAATCGATTCCAACGACATTAAAATTGCGTAGGGGGTGGGATGATTCAATTGAATCAGAGCACAACTTTTTTCAGATTTTCGATTATGCGTACGAAATTGGTTTTAGCTGGGCGACTGTACACGGCAGAACAGTAGAACAGCGGTACAAAGGGCCATCGAGATGGAGTTTCTTGGAGGCGTTGGTGGCAAGTAGAAGCGACCGGGTTATTTTTGGAAGCGGTGACATTTGGACGGCACCAGATATTTTTAGAATGATGCAACAAACTGGTGTTAGCGGAGTTTCAGTTGCTCGCGGGTGCATTGGCAACCCATGGATTTTCGCGCAAGCTCGGGAATTGTTGAAGGGTAATGCACCCATGCCACCAACACTTGAAGAACAACGGTCTGCACTACTGCACCATATTGATTTATGCGTCAGGTTGCACGGCGAAAGAACAGCTTCAAGGCTGATGCGAAAGTTTGGTATTCAGTTTGCAAAACATCATCCAAATCCAGTTGAAATGAAACAACAGTTTATCCAAGTCGAATCAATGGATCAATGGAAAGCAGTCATTGAACAACATTACCCGTCTTGTTCTAATTCTTGAAGTTGCTCATCTGTAAGTAATTTTTGAATAGACTTGATAGTGGTCATATTGAGTTCGTGAATCTCTGCAGTTTTTTGTAGAATTGCATTCTTTGCTTTGGTTGAAATGCCACAGCCATCAGAAAGCAAGTCAATTCCCTCAGTAATACGTGTTTGTTTGACAAGGGCGACAAGGTCTCGAATATTCTTTTCGTACACTGTCACATGTAACTGAAAAATAGTATCCATAACTTTTTTCTGTTCACTGTCTTCGCTTCCGGACATGAGTATGCGCATCATTTCACCAATGCCATCGTCGGACTGCTTGAGGGATGGATACCATTGAGACATCATTTGTACGGATTCAGCAGGTTCAATAATATCGTTATAGAGCGACCAGCGTTTCATAGTCCGCCGCTCAGCTTCAGCGCATCCTTCTTGATCGCCTTGCAGTTTCGCTATTTTTGCAGCGTATCTATCTGCGCGATCAACATCGGCGTATTGCAATAAAAATTTGTCGATCGAAAGGAGTAGTTGAGCAGAATGCATGCCTTGCGTGGCCACGTCGAACCACGTTGTATTTTTCCACGGGTTTTGAATTTCACGAGCATGCAAGAGTGCTCTGCGCCGAACAGTTTGAATCGCCGATTGCAATGCCGTGTCATTTTGAAGTACGGCAATAGATTCAAGAAAAGAATCGAAGAGTACGTCAGCTTTTATTTCTTTGTCTCGCTGTGCTTGTATGAAAGCAACTGGAGAAATGAGATCCTCGTGTGGAACATCAAGTTCTCTCGCTTCTTCAAGGTACTCGTCGTACAGAACTTCCATGATAAATTCATTATCACCTTCTACGCTCTGTTCAAGAAGTGTGAACAGTGGCTTGGTACAGAAAGGCTGTACGCTCGCTGCAACACTCAATACTACACTGCAAAACATTGCACCATAGTAACAGGCGTATCATTCGGGGGCATCATTCGGGTGCGATATTTGGGGGGGTGCTATTCGGTTGGTCAGCTTGCTGAAACACCCACGCATCAAGGTCGCGGGTGGTATTTTGCGATGACTGCTTTCAACTGCGAGCGGTCTATGTGGGTATAGATTTGCGTTGTGCCAATATCGCTATGGCCGAGTAGTTCTTGCACAACACGTAAATCAGCCCCGCCCGAGAGCAAATGCGTTGCGAAACTATGCCGAAGCATGTGTGGATGTACATCACCAAGGTCTGCACGATTCGCTATTTTTCGTACGATTTGCCAAATAGCTACACGCTCAAGTGGCCGCCCAGTATTTGATAGTAAAAGTTTTCCGCAATCCCTCCCGTCGTCGAATCGCAAAAGCGACGGTAAAAGTTGTTCAGTATATTCTTGCACTGCAAGCATGGCTGGCTTACCAACTGGAACTAGGCGCTGCTTGCTACCCTTGCCCATTACCATAACGACTGCAAGTGTTTCTTTTATATCGTTGGCGCTCACACCTGCAACTTCACTTGCTCGCATGCCACCAGCGTACATGAGTTCTAGAAGCGCGCGATCGCGAAGCCACAGTCTTCCCGAATCGGGATTTGCCGCCTCTATAAGTTGTTTCATTTTTTTAGGCGAGAGAACATCTGGAAGTTTTTTCCAGCGGGTTGGAGTTTCAAGTAATCGAGCGGGATCACTCTCAATTTTGTGCGAAGCATGTAAGAACCGAAATAGCATTCTAAATGTGGACAAGTGCCTTGCAATACTTGTTGATTGCAAACCACGTTCTTTATGCAGGCTTCGCACGTGCGTAGCTAAATGTGTTGGCTTCACAGCTCCACAACACTGCACGCCTTCACTAACCAAATATTCCTGAAGCAAGTCTAAATCACTTCGGTACGCAGCTAAGGTTGCAGGCGACAACCCAGCTTCGACCCGAAGGTATCCAAAAAATTCACGAACCTGTTGGTCGAAGTTCGACTGCGCAGCCATTTATCGTCATATCCAAATTTGAGACGTTTGCGTTGTTCGCAAGCGCTTGATACATAGAGCACGATTCGAACGCACCGAAACAAACACTACACGCTTGGTCAAGCCTACCAAGCGTGAATCTGCTAGAACATGCTGAATATCCTTCTTCGATATACGGGCAACATTGCATGGAAGCGATTTGTTGTGTTGGTTTCATCGGTGCTCTTTTACTATCGGCACGATGGAGTAGCGTAGAACAGAAAAGGCGTTATAACGCTCTTGACCACGTTTCAAACGAAAGATCGTGGGCGTTCGACTCGTCGGCAACTCGGTTGACTATCTCAGTTCGTTTCCATAAATCAGTATCAATTTGCGGGAAATATGTGTCGCCAACTAGAGTTGTGTGGATTCTTGTAATGTGTAATTTTGAAGCATGCTGTAATCCAAGCGCGTACAGTTCCCCACCACCAATGAGAAAGATTCTTCCAATTGTTTCGACTGTTTGTAGTTCATCCAAGCTATGAATAACAGTTGCGCCATCTGCAACAAAATCTTTCTGCCTTGTAACAACGATGTTTAGCCTGTTCGGCAACGACCTTCCAATCGACTCCCACGTCTTTCGTCCCATGACGATTGTATTTCCACTTGTTAGTTTCTTAAAGTGCAACAAATCGGCAGGCAAATGCCATGGCATGTCGCCACCGTTTCCGATGACAAAGTTTTTGGTAATAGCAACAATGAGTTCCATCGATTACACGGCAATCGGCGCAGAAATATGTGGGTGCGGGTTGTAATCGAGAACTTCTATATCTTCGAACGTGAAATCAAAAATAGATGTTATGGCAGGATTTAATGTTACTCTTGGTAATGTCTTAACGTCGCGACTAAGTTGCTCTTTCGCTTGCTCCAAATGGTTGTCGTACAAATGCGCATCTCCGAGAGTGTGAACAAAATCACCAAGTTCCAGATTTGTCACTTGCGCCACCATCATCGTAAGCAGTGCATACGAAGCAATGTTGTATGGAACCCCAAGGAAAATATCTGCACTTCGTTGGTACAGTTGGCACGACAGTTTATTGTCGGCAACATAAAACTGAAAGAGTGAGTGGCAAGGCGGCAATGCCATTTTGTCTACTTCGCCAACGTTCCAAGCGCTGACTATGTGCCTTCGCGAATCCGGATTAGTTTTTATACCCTCGATGAGATTTGCAATTTGGTCTATGGACCGACCATCTTCCGTTTTCCAATTTCGCCACTGCGAGCCATATACAGGACCAAGTTCACCGTGTTCATCTGCCCACTCATCCCAAATGGACACCCCATGTTCATGTAAATAAGCGATATTTGTTTCGCCTTTTAAAAACCAGAGTAACTCATGAAAAATAGATTTCGTGTGCACTTTTTTTGTAGTTAGCAAGGGGAAGCCCTTGTTCAAGTTGAACCGCATTTGCCACCCAAACACGCTTTTTGTCCCTGTTCCGGTCCGGTCGCCTTTTGAGGAACCGTGGTCGTATACATGCTGAAGTAATTCTAAATATTGTTCCATAGTTACTTGTTGCGAAGATACCATAACCTGTACGTATACGATGGCTACTTCAGCACCTCTACTCGAAATTCGCGACCTTCACGTCACTTTCCAGAAAGGAAAGCAGATTGTGAATGCTGTTGCTGGGGTGAATTTGCAAGTGGCAAAAGGTACAACCCTTGGCATAGTTGGTGAGAGCGGGTCTGGTAAATCAACAATTGCGCGCGCAATAATGCAACTTACGCCAATTACCTCAGGCTCTATATTGCTCGAGGGAACGAACCTCGCTTCTTTACCTGCCAATGAGATGCGCACGTTGCGAAAAGAAATGCAAATGGTGTTTCAAGATCCTGGTGGCTCGCTGAACGAATATATGAAGGTCGGCGACATTATCACAGAGCCGTTGCTTGTGCACAAGGTGTCCAAAAAGAGTGAATTGGGTGCTCGCGCAAAGAAACTGCTTGCGCAGGTCGGGCTAGAAGAAGACGACGCCTTTCGATACCCAAAAGAGTTTTCAGGCGGGCAGAAACAGCGAATAGCAATTGCCCGCGCCATTTCAATTACGCCCAAACTTCTTGTTTGCGATGAGCCTACTTCTGCATTAGACGTAAGCGTGCAAGCAAAGGTGCTCAATCTTCTTTCTGATTTGCGTGACACGCTCGACCTTACAATCGTATTCATTGCCCACGATATAGCTGTCGTGCATCATTTTTGCGATGAAGTTGCTGTAATGAGCAATGGGATAATTATCGAAAGTGGAAGTGTGGATGAAGTGATCCATCAACCCAAACATACTATCACTCAGGAACTTGTTGCGTCAAGTTTATGAGGTAAAACGCTGCGATTCACCGTCACGCATTTTGTATGGGTGAGTTCCAAGTGAACTGCTGTGCACATTTTCCATCCAGTTTTTAGCAACGTTTCCAAGTTCAATGCCTAGGTTTGAGGTTGGTTTCGCAAATGCTGGTTGCCATTTTGTAAGCCCAGCTAAATCTTGCAGGACTACAACCTGTCCATGGCAATCAGTTCCTGCGCCGCACCCGATGACAGGAATTGTTGTTGCTGAAACTACTGCACTCGATACTTCTTCCGGAACTGCTTCTAGTAATAGCATGGACGCACCAGCTTGTTCAAACGCAATCGCATCTTCAACGATCGCTTGCGCTGCATCGGCGTTTCGACCAGCAGAGGCGTATCCACCTGTTTGCTTTGCTTGCTGTGGCTTGGAACCAAGGTGCGCTACACTTGCGATTCCTGCGTTGCATATCGCAGCAAATCGATCAAGGTAATTCCTGTCGACCTCTAGTTTCACGGCATCCGCGTTGCCCTCGGTCATAAACCGACCGGCATTCGTGACGGCAGATGCTTCGTCAACTTGGTAACTTAAAAATGGCATGTCGCCCATGACAAATACGTTTGGAGCGCCACGTTTTACAGCAGCGGTGAGCAAGATGAGAAAATCAAGCGGGGCATGAATGGTGCTGTCAAATCCTAGAATCATTTCAGCTGCTGTATCGCCAACGAGCATTGTTGGAAGACCAGCCTCTGCCATCCACCTTGCTGTTGTTGCGTCGTAACAAGTAAGACAAGACCATTTGTTATTAGCCTTTGACCACTTGCGAATTGTTCGTAGTGTCACAGGCCCTTCTAAACATGAGGGACATGAGGTCATTGCGTCTTGTGTTGTTTCAATTAGTGGTTGGTCAGTCATAATGTTTCACTCACAGTATAGAATTGCTTGGGCTCAATTGCCAACATATCTTTGGAATATTGCTTTGGCACGCCCTACATCGTTGGTGCCGTGGATAATTGTTCTTCCATCGTGGAAGCAGAGCATTTTAATGGGCGAACCGTTTTCGCCCCGCTCTTCGTTCAGTTCACCCCTCACTAGGCTTGCTGTTTGAGTAAATGAACCATGTTCTTGCAACGTGGCTGTTACTGCATTGATATCAAACTGTTCGATACTTGGCAGTTGCACTGCAAGTTGCCCGCAGAGCACCATTGGTTCAATAGGGTTTTTTTGTAAATACTCAAACTCGCTTTTTCCACAACAGGTGCACTCAGGGTTTGGTTTACCTAAGGCAAGTCGGCTACTCTCTGTATTCCACAAATCATACGTGAGGAGTGTGCAAGAAATTTTATCTTTGTTTCCAGTAAGAAATTTAAGCACGTCCATTGTTTGGCAAGATGTTGCAATGCCAATCGCTGGCGCCAAAATGCCCGCACTGTCGCAGGTTTCTTGTTCTGCACTTGGCGGAGAATCAGGAAAAATGCACCGCAAACATGGCGTTTCATTTGGGATAACTGCCATGACATTGCCATGCCCTGCGATCGCACCCGCAAACATATAGGGAGTATTTGTTTGTACGGCGTAGTCATTTAACAGATACCGCGTTTCGAAATTGTCTAGTCCATCAACGATGACGTCTACATTTTGAAGTAGCCGATCAATATTGTGCGGGGTAACATCTTCCACATATGCAGTAATAGTAATGTCGCTGTTTACGTTGGCAAGGTGCTTCGCAGCCGCGATTGCTTTTGGTCGCTGCACGCGTGCATCTTCCTCGTTAAAAAGAATTTGCCTTTGCAGGTTCGTTGTTTCAACTATATCCCGATCGATAAGAATGACATGCCCAACACCAGCACGCGCGAGCATGGACGCCGACATGCAACCAAGTGCGCCAACACCAACAATCGCAATAGTCGATTGGGCAATTGCAACCTGACCATTATCACCAATACCCGAAACAAGTCTCTGGCGATGATAGCGGTCGGAAACAACCATAAATTACAATCTCGATTACGAGGAGCTAGCTTTAGAACGCAAAGTGTGCGAACGCTTTGTTTGCTTCAGCCATACGGTGTGTTTGCTCGCGAGTAGTGACGGCTTTGCCTTCACCCTTTGAAGCATCCCATATTTCTTTAGCAAGGCATTGCGCAAACGGTTTGCCTTTTTCAGCACGACAAGCAGTGATAATCCAGCGGAATGTCAGGCTTTGACGACGGCGAGCGTTCACGGGCATTGGAACTTGGTAGTTTGCACCACCAACTCGTTTTGACCGAACCTCGACATTTGGCCGAACATTTTCAAGTGCTTTGTGAAAGACTTCGATACCTGTTTTAGGTCCGTCTTCGTCTTTGCTGCCTTCTTTTTTAAGTCGTGTTTCAATACGATCGAGTGCATCGTACATCACGCGATTTGCAACAGCCTTTTTGCCGTCTTTCATAAAGCAGTTAATGAATTTAGAAAGAACCTTGTCACCAAACTTCGGATCTGGTTTCAATTGTTCTTCTGATTTTGTAATACGTCCAGCCATAATAATTCCCTTTCAGCTCATCTGTCGCACACCGTGTAGATTGGCGACTTAGTTCACCGCAGTTCACAAAGTGTGAGGAAGGGTGCTTTCGAGCGCCCAACTGCGATTACTTGCTTGCACGAATGTGCAGTTTATTTCTTAGGTTTCTTTGTTCCGTATTTCGAACGGCCTTGCTTGCGTGAATCAACACCCAACGTGTCAAGTGAACCGCGAACTACGTGGTAACGAACACCAGGAAGGTCACGTACTCTGCCGCCACGAACAAGGACAATGGAGTGTTCTTGAAGGTTGTGGCCTTCACCGCCAATGTATGCAGTAATTTCTTTACCGTTTGATAATCGAACACGAGCAACCTTACGTAAAGCAGAGTTCGGTTTCTTTGGTGTTACTGTACGAACTTGAAGACAGACACCACGTTTCTGTGGGCATCCTTCGATGTCACGAACTTTGGATTTGACCGTTGGGGTCTTTCTTGGCTTGCGTACGAGTTGATTGATTGTTGGCATAAGTAATTCCGAGATACAGGTTTATTCGCCTTTCATCAGGCGAGCCACATATCATACCAATACTAGCGAAAGAGGCAACCCCATCCACACAGTATCTACAGTCCGATAACGCCTTTATGTTGCACTTGGCACTGTATCTGGCGCAACATATAGAAAATTGGCTTTTTGGTGTGTCTGGAGGAAGCGCTTAAAACTTTGCAGCTTCAGCGAATGCCATCTCATCGCACCGCTCGTTTTCAGGATGCCCAGCATGTGCCTTCACCCAATGCGTAGTGAGGGTGTGTTTTTCCCGCAACTCGGCGAGCACACGCCACAAATCTTGGTTCGCTACTGATTTCTTGGCTGCATTTTTCCAGCCGCGTGCAATCCACCCATCCATCCACTCAACAAGGCCCTTCGTCACGTATTGGCTATCTGCATAAATGACCACATTTGCTGGCGCGGTGAGTGACTCCAATGCACGCATGACAGCAGTAACTTCCATGCGTTGATTGGTTGTCGCGGGATCGCCGCCACTGCACTCGATTTCACTATCATCGGTGCGTAAAATATACGCCCAACCACCGGGTCCAGGGTTGCCACGGCATGCACCATCGGTGAACAAAGTAAAAGTTTGGCGTTCTGTAGAATTGGTCATCGTTTGTATGGTATCGGAACTTGCGCCTCTGGTATTCTACGTAGATTATGGCAGTGATTCGTATTGAAGTAAGGCCCACGCCCGGTTCAGAAGACCCAAAAGGTTCAGCCGCATTTTTGCAAGCAAAGTCTGCGGGAATTTCATCACTTCCAACTTCTATAGATACAACTTCAGTGTATTTGGTTGAAGGCGATCTTGACTCGAATGCAGCAATACAAATCGCCACAGAACTCTTGTGCGACCCAGTGACGGAAACCCATGTCATTGGAGCGTCAAAACCACTGTCAGATTCGATGATTGAAGTGCATCCACTTCCCGGCGTTATGGACCCAGAGGCGCTCGCTGTAGAATTAGCAATTCAAAATCTACTCGGTAAAACTGTACGCGTTCAAACCGGTATGCGCTACGATTTTCATGGCGTAAACACCAGAGACGCAAACGATATTGCCTCGCGCTGTTTGGCAAATACCGTTGTGAATGGTCTTCATACCGAACCTTACCATCCCGAAGAATTTGTTCGTGGGCATGAACATGATATGTCTGTTCCAGAAATTCCAATACTTGGATTGTCTTCCGATGAACTAGAGACCAAATCGCGAGATGCGCATTTGTTTCTTGATCTTGAAGAAATGCAGACAGTACAAGCGTATTACAAAACGCTTGGCAGAGAGCCGAAAGAAATTGAATTAGAAACGCTTGCGCAAACTTGGTCTGAGCACTGCGTTCATAAAACATTAAAAGCAACAATTAGATACACCGGGCCAGACGCAACGGGCAGACCTACACACGAAGAGCACGACGATGGCTCGGTTACAATTCATAATCTTTTAAAAAGCACGGTAGCAGCAGCCACGTATGAATTGATGGAAGATGAAATCGATTGGTGCTTGAGCGTCTTTGTTGATAATGCAGGCATTGTAAAATTCGACGACGAACACGCAGTTTGCTTTAAGGTTGAAACCCACAACCACCCTTCGGCACTCGAGCCGTATGGCGGAGCCGCAACAGGTATAGGCGGTTGCATTCGTGACATCATGGGAACAGGTTTGGCTGCAAGGCCAATTGCTGCCACAGATACTTTTTGTGTAGCAAACTTCGACAACGTGCCGCCAGCAGGGTGCTTGCCCTCGCGCAGAGTATTAGGTGAAGTTGTTCGCGGAGTTCGCGATTATGGAAATAGGATGGGTATCCCAACGGTAAACGGAACGGTGTGGTTTGATAATAATTATGCAGGAAATCCCTTAGTGTATTGTGGATGTGTTGGCGTCATGCCAATTGATTGCATCGAAGGCGACGCGAAATCAGGTGATAGAATTATTGTCATCGGCGGAAAAACTGGCCGAGATGGTATTCATGGCGCAACTTTTTCTTCAGCTGAACTTACCGATACGCACGCTGATGAATTTTCGCACGCTGTGCAAATAGGTAACCCAATAACAGAAAAAAAAGCGCTCGATGCAATTTTAGAAGCGCGTGACCATGAATCAGGTTGCCTCTTTACTGCAATTACAGATTGTGGCGCAGGCGGATTCTCTAGTGCTGTTGGTGAAATGGGCGAGAAAATTGGCGCGACGGTGAACCTTGATAAAGCGCCACTGAAGTACGCTGGTCTTACGCCATCTGAAGTCTGGATTAGTGAAGCACAAGAACGCATGGTGCTCTCTGTATCGCCAGATAAAGTTGCACTGATTCAAGAAATTTGCGACCGGCATGGTGCCGAACTCTGCGACCTTGGTGAATTCGGAACTGCAGAAAAAGAATTGGTATTGCTCTACAACGGTGAAACAGTGGGCAAAATTGACATGCTCTTCTTACACGAAGGGTACCCCGGAACAACACGTACAGCAAAGTGGTCACCAAAAGAAGTACGAAACTCTGGGCCGAACAAAATAGATATACAGACAATGCTTCCATCGCTGCTCGCGCATCCAAACATTGCATCAAAGCAATCAATCGTGCAACAGTACGATCACGAAGTACAAGGTAGAAGTGTCATTCGCCCATTCTGCGGGCCAACCGGTGAAGCGCCTTCGGACGCAGCTGTAATTACACCAGTCCGTGGTTCAACAAAAGGTCTAGCGATTGGCAGTGGCCTTGCAACTGGTTTGGCTGATGACCCATACTTAATTGCAACAGCAGCCATTGACGAATGCGTTCGCAACATTGTATGTGTTGGCGGCGACCCATCCACGATTGCAATCCTTGATAACTATTGTTGGCCAAGTGCAAAAGACGAAGAATCGCTAGGTCGATTAGTTCGGTGTTCGCATGGTTGTTACGACGCAGCAAAAGCGTATAAAACACCGTTTATATCTGGAAAAGATTCGCTCAATAATCAATTCACAACTGAAGACGGCGAGACTATTTATATTCCTCCAACGATGTTAATTTCAGGCTTCGGCATGGTGGAAGATATTGCAACATGCATCACAATGGACGCAAAATCTTCTGAGAATTTGTTAGTACTTGTCGGTGAAACATGTTCTGCAATGGGAGGTTCACACGTATTGATGATTGACCCAGAAGCACAATGCGACAACACATTGCCAACGGTTTCATTAATCGATGGCCCAAAAAACGCACAATTAGTATTTAAAGCAATTCAACAAGGGCTTGTTACTTCGGCGCACGATTGCAGTGAAGGCGGCATTCTTGTTGCAGCTGCAGAGATGGCATTTGGCGGTGGCATTGGATTAGAACTTTCAATACCAAGCGATTCACTTTGCTTTGCGGAGTCACCTTCAAGGTATTTGCTTGAGGTAGAGCCTTGTAACGTGAAACAACTAATGCAACTGCTTAGCGAAACAACATGCGAAGTAATAGGCACATTTAACAATACAAATACGCTCACCCTCGGAAGTGCTTCATGGAAACTTGAAGATCTTATGCAAGGCTGGATGAATGGGATGGTGATTTAAATGGTGAAAGCACTTATTATCACAGCGCCCGGAATCAATTGCGATTTGGAATTAGCAGAAGGGTTTTTATTAGCTGGTGCTGAAACCAGCACGATGCATATTCGCGAGCTACTGGAAAACCCAAATGCGATTGATGAGTTTGATCTTATAGGATTACCAGGTGGTTTTAGTTATGGCGATGCGATTGCTGCTGGACGCGTGATGGCTAATTTAATGCGCAAAACGCTCTACCCAAAATTTGTTGAAGCGTTGCAACGAGGCGTTCCTATGATTGCGCCCTGTAATGGTTTTCAAATTGCCGTTCAACTTGGTTTGTTGCCCGGACCAAATGATTCTCATGCATTTTCTGAACAAGCACCGGTCCCCACGATTGCACTTGCGCAAAATAATACAGCACGCTTTATTGACAAGTGGGTCAATTTTGAAGTTCCTAAAAACTCCAGATGTATTTGGACCAAAGACCTTTCCGTTAGCCAAGCGCTGTCTTGCATACCAATTGCACACGGAGAGGGTCGTTTCGTTGCGAGCGATGAAGTTGTACAACGGCTTGAAGAAAACGGCCAAATCGCGTGTCGATACACAAGCGACGATAACCCTAATGGTTCAGTTGGGGATGTAATGGGTATTTGCGACGCAAGCGGGTTGGTGTTTGGTTTGATGCCCCACCCAGAACGGTACTTGCGTTGGACGCAACACCCAACCTGGACTCGCTTAGACAAAGACGAAATGTCTGGCGATACCATTGGATTACAAATGTTTAAGAATGCCGTTGCTTATGCAAAACAAAATGCTTCGAAGAAAGCAGCGTGTGCAAACGGTGCAGTGTGACCGACCACAAGCAACTTGCGGTTGATTTGTTTAATCACACGTGGTCATTGCTTGATACTACGAACAGAACACCGGAACAAGACGAAGAAATGGTACACAGTGCGCATGCTTCAAGGCGCCACTGGGGCATTGCTGGAACTCCCTTGAATCATGCTCGGGGCGAATGGCAAATTGCACGAGTCTATGCAGTGTTAAGACGATTTTCTGCAGCAGCCCACCATGCACAACTGTACATGAACGCGTGCAAAGTACATTCGTTTAGCCCATTCGACGAAGCGTTTGCAAACGAGGGATTAGCAAGGGCGCTTGTCGAAAACGACCCAGAGCGAGCGAAGAAATGTTTGCATAAAGCAAAAAATATTGGCGATGGAATTGAAAATGAAGAGGATCGAGATTGGCTCCATACAAACCTAGACGCTATTTCAGGGGAACTTCATGACCACTAACGAGGCACGAAAGTGCGCACAGTGTGGGTACAATCTTCAAGGATTGTCCAATGGCTCAAACTGTCCAGAGTGTGGCAGTTTGCTTACTAAAAGCGGCACTTCAGTTGATACAAAAGAAGGAAGTATTCTTCGACTGATTAATGCAAACCTTGCAGTTACTGGTCTTGCAGAACTTCCAGACTTGCGTGTTCGTATGAAATATTGGATGAAACTTGGCGCAATTTTTGCTTTCACTGTATTGATACTGCAGTTATTAGTAACGTTTGCAATAATTCCAATCGGCTTGTACCGATTGGCGCTTGGAGTCCTTTCAGTTTTCTGGCCCACTGTCGTCATTGGCATGATGCCATCAAGTGCAGATGCCGCTATGCCCCCGATATATACGTGGATTAGAAAACTTGCTCCGACAACGCAGTGGTGTTGGCCTATTGGGTATGTGTTGTGGCTTATGTTCCATGTGCCATTCGAAGAGTACACGCTTGGTGGCAATTTGAAACACTTTCCACTCATTTTAATATTGCACGCTGTTGCGGGAATAGGTTTGGCAGGCATCGCATTCTGGATACATGACCTTGCGTTGCGATTACAACTAGATTGTGCAGCAAAGCGATGTAATACTTTTGCAATCGCGACAGTTAGCTTAGGACTATTCGTATTTGTTCTTCCGTGGAAACATTTTGCTGCGGTAAATTTGGGCGGCATTAGTTTCCTGTTTGCAGCGTATATTTTTGTGCTTATGGGTCCGTGGCTCTGGTGCGTTTCGCTGTTTGCTCGAGGGTTACTAGAAATTTCCAACGACGCAATCTGGTCACTGGAATACGATGATGGCTTAGAGGGCCGGCAGGAACGCATCAACAAAAAAATAAAAGAGCACGAGCACACCCGATGGCTGTAATCGCAGTGGAGTAGGTAGAATACCCCTATGACTGAAACTAAAACTTTGCGTTGCGCTGTAGTAGGCGTTGGTCGAATGGGCCAGCACCATGCTCGTATTTATTCTCAAATGGACGATATCGAGTTCGTCGGTGTTGTTGATCAAAGCGAAGAACGACGCAATGATATTGTGGAAGAGTGGGGTGGCAAGGCGTTCGCAACAGTTGAAGAATTGATAGATGCTGGCGTCGACGCTGTAACAATTGCCACTCCGACTATATACCATCTTGAAGTAGCGGAACCTTTGTTAGAGCGAGGCATAGGTTGTCTTATCGAAAAGCCATTGGCTCCAACAGCAGAAGTTGCAAACGCTATTGCAGATGCGGCTGAAACTGGAAGTGCGGTGTTGCAAGTTGGACACGTCGTTCGGTACGACCCGGTTATGCGAGCAGTGGCTTCGATTGAAAATTTAAAACCACGTTTTATTGAAATGGTACGTATTAGTCCAATGACATTTAGAAGTACTGATGTTGGTGTTGTGCTTGACATGATGATTCACGACCTTGACTTGCTTACTATGCTTACCGGGAAAGAGCCAACAGATATTCACGCAAATGCCGTAAGTGTGATGGGCGAAGCAGAAGACATGTGCAACGCTCGCCTTGAATTTAACGGGTGCACTGCGAATGTAACGGCAAGCCGTCTTGGATTAAAAACGGAGCGTAAACTTCGAATTATCAGCGAAGATTCCTATGTCTCTGCAGATTTTGTGAACAAATCAGTAACGATGGTACGCAAAATTGCCAACGAAGAACAACTGCTTGACTTACGAACCCGTCTTGCTGCTGGAGAAGATTTGTCATCAATTGATTATGTTGATTTGGTGGAAGTGGAAGAGCCTGTTGTTGGCGACGAAGATGCATTGACTTTGCAAGCAAAAGATTTCTTGCACAGTGTCCGCACTGGTGAAAAACCATACATCGATGCAGAAGCTGGCTCAATGGCAATTAGAACCGCCGAGCGCATTATGGAACAAGCGACTGCTTCCGGCGCAAGAATGCTTTAAAAGGCTCATTGGTATTCGATGAGAGTTCTTCGTGATTGTCACCCCTATTGAGTTGTAGTTACATTTTTAAAATCATCATTACCGACGGTTTTGAAAGAGGGACAGTCACACCAAGGTAGAACTATTCGTAGTTTTTCACACTCACATTGTGGTACATGTATTTCTTACGGAAGGGTCAGATCCTTTGTTACATCTAATATGGCGTCGCATTGAAATAGAAGTCGTGTAGACGAATTACTTTTACACTCTGCCCTTGTAGACTAGGC
>Ga0209091_10001569_pt1 | contig 19977 bp, 18 predicted proteins | sample ArcticOcean_MG_C_6_FD_187438 | JGI IMG/M metagenome (GOLD analysis project Ga0209091, IMG submission 187438) | Marine microbial communities from western Arctic Ocean - ArcticOcean_MG_CB8_128 (SPAdes) (version 2) | ecosystem: Environmental > Aquatic > Marine > Oceanic | place: Arctic Ocean...
GATATTTCTCCGGCTTGGTATTTACACTCACGCGACGGCCAGAATCTCGGACACTGGGTTGGTGTGTCCGTCTTTTTCTGCTTGCGGAAGCAGAAATTTGAGTCGATTTTCGGGTCGCTATATGGTCGGCCATACTGCACTCTGTGTCGAAGCAAACAATCATTCAGATTCCGTTTTCGCTTCTTCTGAAAGATCAATAGGAATATCTTTACCAGATCTTCTAATAATGAGTATAGCAAACAATAAGACCGAAAAAATACCAGTAAATAATCCAACATAGAGCAACATTTTCTCAGGTGTTAATCCCTCATCTTCACCTTCTACATTTGCGGTAGTATCTTTATCGTCATTTATTACACCAAATGTACTACCAATTGGTGGAAGATTTGCTTCTACATGTTCGCCAGTATCTACCATCAACTGAATTGTAGCGTTAACAATAGAACCATCAGAGCGAATATTTTGGTAAGTATAATTACCAACAGTCCAATTCAAATCTAAAGTTATTAAGAAATTTATAGAACAGTTTTCATCTAATTTGGTATTATTTTCATCTCTCTCACATTCAGCAGATAGTTCACCAGAGTCCCAATCAAAAGTTCCATTGTATAATCCATCTCCATCATAGTCGTAGACTAGTCTGTGAGTTAGATTTGAACTATTATCAACATTATACCAAATAACTGAGTCATTTTGGATGATTTGTGGATTGCTCTGGGAAAAACCATCCTCTTTGATTAGAATAGTGAAGGTGTCGGCGGCGTGTGCTTGTACAGATACTATACACGGGCTAGCGATTAGAGCAAATAAAATTGTTAGAGCTAAAACCTGTGGTCTGATGGCCATAATCTCAAACCAAAGACCCTCGTAAATAAATAATCTTAACAACGGGGCACTCAATCAATTCAAATAATACTGCTATTACAACGAGACATGCGTAACAAAGGCTTGGTTAGAGACTCTAATGCAGCAGACCAACTAATCATTTATGCAATTGTGGGACTTGTATCAATTAGCATGCTTTCTATTGGTGCATATTTTGCTATGTCTAATAGCGGCAATGATGCTTCTTCAGACTCCAATTCAGAAACCTGGATTGACCCAGTAATCGAAATTGAAGATGAAAATCATAGTCACACCGATCTATTGGCACATCGTCTTCAAACCAACAATATGAAACTAATTGATTATCACAATTTGAATTGTGATGGCAATGTTGCACCTCCTGTAGAACTTGACAATGTAGCCGGAAGGCCTTGCTTTCCAGAATACAAGAACGTAGGGCCAACTCCAGGGGACTCTTCTGAAATTTCTATCGAAGGCAATTTCATGGAAGATTGTGTAAAAAGTCCCGATGGAACGGGTGGCTGTTATGCTTACGTTTCTTCCTATAACCAATTTGAAATTTTAGATATTTCAAAACCCAATAATATCACACTACTCTCAACATACTATGCTGAAGTTGGCCGAATGATCGACATCAAAGTAACCCCAGACAATAATTGGGTTTTGGTTAATCACGAGTTAACTAACAGTGATTTAGACCCAATTCCAACCGATGATGATGCAAATAGTGGTGCAAACAGACTTGACGTAATCGACGTATCCAACAAAAACCAACCAATTAAGGTCGCAGAGTGGAATAACCCTCCAGCAGGATTCCACAACCAAGACCTTCATGTTGATTGCGATTGGGAAAATGCGCCAATAATTTATGCTCAAGAAGAATGTCATCTATTCCTCTATGGAGCCGACCCATACCCAGAAATGGTGGAAGGCGACTCTGGAACTTTTTACAAAGGAACTCAAGTTTTCTACGTCCCTCTAGGATTCGAATCATGGAGGCCAGATCTAAATGATGAAGATCAAAATGTCAGTCGTGAGATAATTCGTTGGGGCGGATATTCACCTGAGCCTGAAACTACTTGTGGTGGATCAATATTCAATCATGACAATGTATTTCATATTCATCCAATCACCGGCCAAGCCTTGCTTTACGTCTCTTATTGGGATGCAGGGCTAAGAATCGTTGACGTGTCTGAGCCTCCAGCAATTCCAGACCCCGAAGGAATCTCTTGGCCGCAAGATAATGAAGTTGGAAGGTGGCTAGGATGTCCTAGTGCTGATGATGGCTGGTACGGCCCCGATGGTGGCGGACACGCTAACATGACATCAGAAGAATGGGGTGGCAGTAGTGGTGCATTAAACGGTAATGGCTGGATTCATTATGCAATACCATACGAACATCTTCTATGTAATGGAGCTGCTGAATTTGATCCTGAAGAAACGTGGGATGATGAGTGTGGTACAGGACCGTCAGACCCTATATTCGGCATCAACTGGAGACATCTAACACTAATCGCACCAGAATATGGCACTAATACAAATCATACTGGCTACATTTGGACAATCGATACAACCGACCCAGCCAATCCATTCTTGCTTAGTAAGTGGAAATTACCGGGTAGCAGTATTTTACCAGACGGTAGTGAACACCCACATCATTACATTCCAGGTGGATATATTTACAGCCCACATAATGGTGATACTGGGACTAATGGCCACGTATATTGGACCCACTACCATGCAGGTAATTGGGTAACCGACCATAGCCAAATATGGGGTGATGTCAAGTGGGTGAATGATGTACCTGCTCCAGAAATTGGGTTCCCAGCTATTGAACAATTAGCAGAGACAGGAACATTAGGATATTATTCTCCAGCAGGGCCAACATGGATTGACGACCCTAAGGAAACTTTGGGCTATGACATGGCTGATTGTTGGGCTTCTTGTATGATACCATTCGATTGGGGGCTACAATACGACCCAAGAGGATATATTCTCATATCAGAAATGGTTTCAGGAATCTATGTTGTGCAAATGGATGAGGATATAAACGAAAACTTCCTCTATCCCTCATTATATGCTACAGATGATTGAGCTTCAATCAACTAAATACCGTTAACAAATTCCCAATCATTATAATCATCAGTTAGGATGACAAGAAACTAGGGTAAAGTAGGATAATATCGCCTATTGCACTTATTCCTCTGAATCAATCATCACTTCATTAAGACCGTCTTTTCCATCTTTAATTATACTAATAGATAGTCCAATTACACCAATTGCTGAAATCAAAATCAAAACCCTAACCATATCCAATTCGAAATTATTAGAACCAGATTCGATCTGTGTCGTAATATCATCACACCCAGCACCGAAACAATCACCAATACTTGGGCCACCATCTTCAACATGCACATCCCTACCAACATAAATTGTATTTATCCAAGAATTGGTATAATTTTCTTCAATCCTTCTTTCGACTTGATAGTAATATAACCCACTAGAATCATTTGTAGAAAATTGATAAATAAAAGAAATAGAACAGTTTTCATCTGATGTTTCAGTACCATTTTCATTCAATTCACAAGAAAAATTCAACCAATTAGAGAATACATCATTTGACTCGTTAAAACTTCCATCACCATCAACATCAATTGCAACTCTCATAGTTACATTCTCTCCTTTATCCCCCATTCTAAAATATACAGAATCCCCTTCAAAGAATTCAGTTGTTTCTGTTATATTTCCCGGAATAGGCCCATCTTGTGATAAATTAGAAGTGATAACCCCGGGTGTATGGCCTGAAACATTCAATGGCAATACAACAGCCATTAGCAATAATACCAATACTAGTGGCTTCACCTTATAGTGGCGCATTATAACTACCCAGACATCGCTTACATAAAGTCAAAACGGAGAATACTCTCGCACATCATACATGCGAACCAAGGAAATGCTACTATCCGCATTTTTAGTTATACTATTTGTTTCCAGTACGGTTTACGTTTTTTCTGATAATTCTCCAAAAGAGAGTGATAAAAAGACAATTTCATTCGATGAAAATGACCCACTTTTCCAATATGAAGGACACGACCATTCCAATGCTTCACAACACGAAGCCGGCACAGATAATATGGAATTATTAGATTATAATTCACTAAGCACTCCAGGCAATGCCGAAGTACAGGTTGCAACAACTCCTGACGGTGAGACTTATGCTTATGTTGCAGGCTGGAATGACATGCATATCGTTGATGTCACCGACCCTAGTAATACAACAGTAATGGGCAAATATACCGACCCAAACACGCAAGTTCTCGATGTAAAATATCTTGAATATAATGGTAGAGAATACATTTTACAACAAAATCAACTTATCGACCCCGGTTATGCAGATCCAAACGTTGGACAATGGAGCGACCCAGCCCAAGTATCGGTTACTCTAATCGATGTTACTGACAAAGAAAACCCAACATGGATTGACTCTTGGTATGATGTAGACCATCCAAGCGGACCACACAACCTTTACACTCAAATGATAGACGGGGAATGGTATGTTTTTATCGCAAATCCAGACTATGAGCAATGTAATGATGCAATCGGAGAGGCCTGCGGAGGCGTTACAATTGCTCACTTGAATTTAGATGGTTCAGCATCTCGAAATCTGCCAGGTGTCCCAGCATCCGGCCTTGGCCACACCATCATCAAAGTTGGCGAGTATGAAGTTTCTTGGGAAACAACCAGAGGCGGTTGGATTTACATCCATGACATGACAGTACAACTTTGGCCAGGGGATGATCCAACTGATCCACGGTTTCAAAGAACCTTCATCTATGGGAGTTATTGGGAAGCTGGACTTAGAATTGCCGACGTTTCAGACGTACCTCACCCAGTCAACTCCCCTGAAGAATATATTATTCATGCAACTCTGTGTAAGTCAGGTGGCGGCAATCCAATCCAGTGTCGCTGGAGAGCGGAAGAAGTTGGTTTGTGGATGGATTTCTTAGATATGGATGAAGATGGTCAGCCTGACAGTGGAACAACTGGAAATGAGAACGGTGGCAGAGTTTCTTACATTCACTACGCTGAACCATTCCCAGAAATGCTAGACCTATCTCACCTAGGATATTCAGACGAACCAGTTCACGTTACAACCGCCGCGGTAGAAGTTCTTTCAACCAATGTTGGAACAGGTATCATCTATCTAATCGACACAACAGGTTATACAATGCAAGATGGCCAATTTAAATTCCAACCTAAGTTAATTAGAGATTGGGAAATCCCAACCGCTTCAGACCATTGTTATGGTGCTGACTGCCCCGAATACCCTAATGATGATGAGTGGTTATTATTCTCTCCACACAACCTAGACAGCGCTTATTTCCCAACTACGGAAATCACTGACCAAAGCAAAGGTGGAACTTGGGATGGGCGACTTTACATCTCACATTATCACGCAGGACTATGGGTAATTGACATTGAAACACTAGTCGCTCCAACAAACCCCGATGATAGAGTTGCAACTCATGCTGAAGCAACAGTTGCATGGTACTTACCACATGGGGAAGACGGCCAAGAATTAGATTCACAGTTCTATGATTTCGGTTGGGTGCCATATTTGTGGGCGGTAGAACACCATAACGGTATAACATATTCCTCTTGTATTTCGACCGGGCTATACGTAACACAATTAGATATTGATAAACCATATCTTAACTATAATATTTGAGGGAGAAGTATGCAAAAGGCATTGATTGCTTTGATTTTAACAACAATTGTTGTTTTACCAGGTTGTGTCACATCAGATAACGATAACGATGACAATTTCCATGGCGATTCAATAAATTCAAGAGCAACAAATGATTTCAATCTAATAACTAGCGATAATCAATCTTATAATTTCGAACAAGAAACCACAGGTAAAGTTGTAATAATTGCCTTTTTATTCACCAATTGCTATGATATATGCCCAATAGTAACCTATAATCTTGGTATGATACACGATTCACTAAACCAATCACAGATGGAATCAATAGAATTCTTGACTATCACAGTAGACCCATGGAGAGATAATATTACTACCCTTAGTGAATGGAAACTAGCAACCCAATCTAACTGGACTCACCTTACGATAAATGATTTAGAAGACCAATCAAAGGAAATGAAAGAGCTAACCGATGTATGGAATAATTTTGATGTTGGCCTACTCATAGAAGAGAACGAAACAACAGGCACATCAGGGCGACATCACCCTGGTGATTACAACGTTAACCACACCACTGGTACTGTAATAGTAGACCACCTAGGCAATCAAAGAGTTTGGTGGGGAGATTATGACTGGATTGTTGAGTTAGTAAAGGAAGACCTGCTTTATTTAGTGTCGGAAATTGAATAAAACCTAGAAATATATAATTTCCAATTATTGGAAACCAAATTCCGCTAAAGGGCTATCATTAAGAGGGGTTATCTGCGGGATTTACTCATGGCAACAGTTCGTTTGGATCAAAAGAACCGTGCACTCACGCGCGCTGTTCCTGATTCTTTCCACTCTGCTATAGCCAGTTTTTTTGGCACAGGGCCAACCGATATCGAACTTGCTAGAGGGCAACACAAAGCCTATTGCTCAGCATTAGAAGAGGCCGGAGTACAAGTAACAGTATTGCCCTCTGATGAAAGCCACCCCGACTGTATATTCGTTGAAGATCAAGCAATAATCATCGACGGAAATGTATTATTACCAGTCACCGGACACCCTTCTAGAATAAATGAACAACCACCAATAGCAGACTTTCTAACCAAACAAATGGGGGATTCTAAGATCATCCGTATGAGCGGTGATGCTAGAATGGATGGTGGAGACATACTAAGATTTGGCAACCTTTTTTTCGTAGGAAGATCTTCTAGAACGAATGACGCAGGAATAAAAGATTTACAAGAATTATTGAATAAATTAGGATATGAATTAAGAATTATCGATATTCCTGAAGGAGCCCTCCACCTAACAAGTATAGCATCTACTCCAACCGATACAGTAATGCTAGTTCCAGAGGGCATGCTACCAAAAGACGCATTCGGTAATTTACCCGAGGGGTTAGAAATATGTTGGATGCCTAAAGAGGAGACATATGGGTGTAATACTATAGGGCTTCCAGGCAATAAGGTACTGGTTGCTAAAGGCTATTCTGCTGTATTGGAGAAAGTAATAGAATTAGGTCTTGAACCAATTATTCTAGATGTTAGTCAGTTTAGAGCCGGTGATGGTTCCTTGACTTGTTGTTCATTATTCTACTAATTATTCATATCTTGAATTAGGAGTAATAACCAAACCACACCACTTTTTAATTTGTTCAGACACTTCGTTTTTATCATTAGAAATAAAAACACCATCATACCAACCAGAGTCGGTATTATCAATAAAATTTAAATCACCATTAGGTGTAATTAATTGCATGGTTTTAGTATGGTCTAAATATGTCCCTATTTCAAATTCCAACCAGTTATCTTGCACTTTAATTAAATCACCAAAAGAATCTGAAAATAAGAAACTGATAAAATCATCAACTGAGTAAAATGAACATAAACCAGAAAGGCTACCAAAAAGAGTTTTAGATTTCAACGATAAGTTATCTATGGTATCTGCTATATGTTTGGATATTACCATCGTGATGAGTGGTAAACGCTCTTCCATAGTTCACTTGAATAACATCATATTGATAATCATATTCAAAGTTATAGATTAGATAATAATGATGTAAAAACACTATCACCATTCAACTTCAGTTCCATCATATTGAATAAACCTGCCACTATTTTCTAGTGTCTGATTTTCTAATAAACGAATCATGCCATCAATACTTTCTTCGATTTCAACAGGAGCTCTATCGCCACCCATTCTAGTTTTTACCCACCCCGGGTGGAAAATAACAAATGATATATTATCTTCAATACATTCTTTTTTCATAGCCACCGTAAACATATTCAGAGCCGTTTTCGATGCACGATAAGCATACGAACGACCCATTTGACAATCATCTATCGACCCCATCAAACTACTAATCATTGCAATTTTTGTTAAATTTCCACCTTTCATTTTAGGATATAATGCTTGAACAACGCGTACTGGACCCAAGGAATTGATATTCAGAACCTCTAGTGCCCATTCATCATCCATTTCCGAAAGGCTCCCCCACCTTCCATCAGGAACTCCAGCATTATTTATCAGTAAATCGACCGAGTCTTTGACATTGGAAGCGAACTCTTCTACAGATGCTCGATTTGAAACATCGACCTTTAGAGCAATTAAATTTTTATTATCAATTACTTCTAAACCACCAGAATCTTCACGATAACCAGCATATACCTTCCAATTTGAATCCAATAACCTCAGTACCCATTCAATACCAAGTCCTCTATTTGCCCCAGTCACCACAGCAGTCTGCATAGATTTACCAAGTGGAGGAGAGAATAGAACTTTACTAATTCAAGATCACCAATCAACAGCGAAATCATCGCCGATTTTAGAAGTTGGAGAGTCCAACACCCGGCTATCTTTCAAAACCGGTTTTTCTTCCAATACCTCATCTTTAGTTTCCTTTTTAGCAGTAATTGGTTTTGAAATAAAAGATACACGCGTTTCTTCGCTATTTATTTTCAATCCATATTCAGGTGAACTTGGTATTTCTTTTACTTCATCCCCTGGTTTTTCATCTAACTGGATATTTTCTTCCCCCACTTTTAATTCCGAAAAACTAATTTCCAAGGCGTCTTCTAAATTGGGTGTACCTTTTTTGCCGACCATGAAATACGATATTCTCTTGCTTCATCAATTCTTTGTTAAGTTGATTACAACCAATGAGCGGATTATTCAAGGTTGACCATCTGGGCCAATCATGCGAGTAGGCGTCATTGTCAATCCAGATGCCGGCCTAGGTGGCCGCCTTGGATTCAAAGGAAGCGACGGTAGAGCGAAAGAAGCACGTGAGGCCGGTGCTCAAGATAGAGCAGGCCCTCGAATGAACCAATGTATTGAAAAACTTTCAAATATTTTAGCTACCGGATTAAATAGGGCCAATATCAAACCTGAATTTTTTACATGGAGTGGACGAATGGGAGGAACGTGGATGGGAGGAGTTGATTTTAGTAGCCTAGGCGATTCTCCCGAAAAGACGACTGCAGGGCATACTTCAAAGTTGGTTGAAGCATTATTATCGGTAAATGTCGATGTAATACTATATGCAGGCGGCGATGGCACAACCAGAGATATAGTCAAAGCAATGGCTGGCGATAAAACACCAATAATAGGAGTCCCCGGCGGAGTAAAAATGCATTCAGGGTGTTTTGCAACAACTCCTAACGCAGCAGCAGAAGTTTTACTCTCCTTTATTCAAGGCGACTTACTTTCTAGTATAACTGAAGTAATGGATTTAGATGAAGAAGTCTATCTTAAAGGAGAATGGAAGGTTAAGATGTATGGTGAAGCATGGACTCCAGCAAGTCCTAGATTCATGCAGGGATCAAAGCAACAGGTAGAGAGAGCATCCGAAGATGAGATAATCGAAGGATTAGCGAACCACGTGGCTGACCTTATTGACGAAAATAACGACATAATGATCATTTGGGGGAGTGGAGGGACAATACAAAGGATGGGCAATCACCTAGATTTGAATCTAACTTTACTCGGAATAGATATCCTCCATAATAAAAATACTTTTAATGACTTGAATGAGCAGAAATTATTAGAAATAATCAACTCACATAGTGGAGATAAGTTGCTATTACTTTCCCCAATGGGAGGTCAAGGATTCCTTATTGGAAGGGGTAATTTACAATTATCCCCTGAAGTACTCAGGGCGATTGGCCAAGACTCAATCCTGGGGGTCGCAACCCCATCAAAATTAATTGGACTATCACATCTGAGGATAGATACAGGAGATGTTGATTTAGATCTAAAGTTTCAAGAAAAGAAATTTATCAAGTTATTACAAGGCTATAGGACAACTAGGGTCATCAGAGTATTAGAGGCTTAATCAATCTAATGATTGACCAGAAGAAGCCAACAATAACCCAAGGAAAGGCGGACTCGGTCTACCAGGTCTAGACTTGAATTCTGGATGGAATTGAACACCAACATAGTATGGATGATCCTTTAGTTCGAAAATTTCGCAGCGCTGCCCCGTTCCATCCTTGCCAACAAATACTAACCCAGCAGATTCAATTTCTTCAATTAAATCAGGATTGACTTCATATCGATGTCTGTGTCTTTCATCAACACTTTCACCTTCACCATATAATGATTTTATTTTACATGAATCAACTTGCCACATAGTTGGTCTACTACCCAACCTCATTGTTCCACCTAGGTGTGTTTTTGAGATTTCAGGCATAAAAATAACCGCTGGGTAAGGTGGATTTTCCTCAAATTCAGTGGAGTTTGCACCCTTCAAACCCAAAACATTCCTACAAAACTCAATGGTTGCTACTTGTAATCCTAAACAAATCCCCAGGTATGGTATTTTTGAAGTACGAGCATATCCAGCGGCTAAAATCTTACCTTCAATACCTCTATCACCAAAACCTCCAGGAACTAAAACACCATCAGCGGACTTCAATAAACTCCAAGCATCATCAAACTCGGCTTTACTTTCTTTATTCCATATATCCTCTAAATGACTCGCTTCAATCCAATTAATATTTAATTTACGATTTACTTCCATAGCAGCGTGCTGTAGACTTTTTATTACGGAAAGATAGGCATCTGAAAGGTCAGTATATTTTCCAACCATTGCGATATTTACTTCATCGGTTAATGTATCAAGGTTTAATGCCATTTTCTTCCATTCTGAAAGCAGTGATGTGGCATTACAATCAACATTCAGTATTTTGCATAATCCTTGCTTCTCCAGCATTAGTGGTACGTGATAGATATTAGGTACATCATGTGTAGACATCACAGCTTCTGGCGATACGTGACAAAAGGCGGCTAGTTTATCCTTAGTCTCTTCAGTCATTGGTTTAGAAGATCTACAAACCAATATATCGGGAGTTATCCCCAAACCTCTTAATTCTTTTACAGAATGTTGAGTGGGTTTGGTTTTCTGTTCTCCAACTGGACCCATTACAGGGACCAGTGATACATGAACAAAAGAAATATTTTCACGCCCAACTCGGAATTGAAACTGTCTTAAAGCCTCTATATATGGGGCTGATTCAATATCTCCAACAGTGCCACCCAATTCAATAATACAAACATCTGGAACATCCTCACTACCGTCGACAGGGTTGCTAGCAACATCCTCAATCCAATCTTGAATTGCATCAGTAATGTGTGGTATTACCTGGACGGTTTTACCAAGGTAATCCCCCCTTCTTTCCGCTTCTATTACCTTTGAGTAAATTTTACCAGTAGTTAAATTATTATTTTTTGCCAGATTAATATCTAAGAAACGTTCATAGTTTCCTAAATCTAGATCGACTTCTCCTCCATCATCTAGAACAAAAACCTCTCCATGTTCAAATGGAGACATCGTTCCTGCATCACTATTCAGATAAGGATCAATCTTTACAGAAGTTATTTTCAAGCCGGCGCTTTTCATCAAAACTCCGATACTGCTCGCAGTAACCCCTTTTCCAAGTCCAGAAAGGACTCCTCCGCTGACCACGACGTACTTCATGACATACCAACGGGATTTTTATCACCAATGTCACCTTAATCAACATACCTAATGAAACGTAATTTTGCCATTACATTTTAAATCGATATTAGCGAATCATCAAAGAGCGCATCGCGTAACCCATGTTTGAGCCCGATGCATGAATTACCCAACACCATGGCGGGATGGACCAAATCCATCGGAGAAAGAGGCGGTTTTACCTTGGAAAACCACCCAGTACCTTTTCCAAAAGAAGGTGAAGTATTAGTCAAAACCCATTCAACATCTATATGCGGAACAGATATTCACATCTGGAAATGGGATTTATGGGCAGAAGAGAATGTTCCTGTCGGGACCATAACTGGCCATGAAACCTGTGGTATAGTTGTTGGATTGGGGCCGAATGTCACATCACATAAAATCGGCGAAGAAGTGGCAATAGAATGCCATCTTGCTTGTTGGAACTGTCCGCGATGTGATGAAGGAAATGCACATATTTGTGAAACTGGAAATATATTCGGTGTTCACACAAATGGAGCCTTTGCCCCATACTTCACAGTTCCAGCAACCAACGCGAAAAAATTACCTAAAGGACTATCACTTGACAATGCTTCAATTCAAGATCCACTGGGAAATGCAATACATACGCTAACTGGTGGACCGGTTAAGAATGCTACAGTTGCTATACACGGACTAGGCCCAATCGGTCTTTTCGCAGTCAATGCTGCTAAAGCAATGGGCGCAAGTAAGATAATTGCAATAGATTGGGACAATGAAGAAAGAATGAGGCTAGCAAAAAAACTTGGAGCAGACATAGTATTGGGGAAAGACAACGACATAGTCAAGGAAATACTCGCTAATACAGAGGGTAGAGGAGTTGATAATTCCTGTGAGTTTTCAGGCGCTTCACAAGCCTTATCAAACGCAATAAAAAGTACAAGGATGGGAGGATATGTCAATATTTTATCAGTTTATGGTGAAAACACACCCAATGTTCCAATGAATGACGTTGTATTTCGATATCTACACCTCAAAGGAATTAACGGTAGAAAAATGTGGTCGACGTGGGATACAATGCACCAATTACTGGAACAAGAATTAATCGATATTGACTCTCTAATCACCCATAGAATGTCTTCAAATGACTTTAATCAAGCCATGGAGTTAGCAATGAGTGGAGACTGTGGAAAAATAGTTCTAGAGTTTTAAACTCCAACCCATTTGTAAGTTCTAGCACCTTCTTGAAGGCCATCTCCAGCTATTTCAACCAAAGCAAACTCCTCAGAAGGTTCCAATACACTACCATCCTGCAATCCTTTGTGGAGGTTTTCATAAGTTATATGATCTATGGCAACTCTTCCAGCCAACCGTTCGAATAAATGCCATCTTGAAACAACTTCTCTCCATCTAGGGCTTACTTTGCCCTCAAACACCTTTGCCTTTGCACCAGAACCATATCCACAAAGTCCAAATAACATATTATCTAAATTAAAATTTTCTTCTAAATCTGATTCAAAAGTTGACATTAAGGCAAGGAAAATCGAACCAGTATATTGGTTACCTATCAAACTACTAGCCCTTTGCCCCTTCTCAATTCTACTATTGTGGAATTTAACATATTCAGGGGTTTTTGAAATAGCTCTTCGATAACCATCCATTGCCTTTTCCCATATTTCTATAATTAAAGGGTCTTCAGAATTATGTTCTTCTGGAGAAGGGCCTAGTTGTTCAGCAACAGCACTCCACATCTCAGTTCCCTCCCTATCGTGCCTAAACACGTCGGGAAACATTCTCTTCGCCTGGAAAGCATAGGGTAAATGCATAATAATTCGACCCCACTGTTCAGTTAAACGAACATCTTCATCATGCGTATAACGCCCCATATTTTCTGCTTTTTTAGAAAAGTTATGGAAAGCCTGTCTCACTGCCGACTGGTAACATCTATTGGAATACTGACCGTCGAATATAGGGTCATCTCTGTGAACACTAATCTTCTCTTCACCATGGGCGAAAATCCCTAACTTTCTAACAGTTGAAGCAGGCAGATGTCGAATCATACGCTCTACTAAACCTTTCTTTATTGATTGACCAGTTTCCTGTGCTAGCGTTACAACATTGGTAATAATGGAGCGTAAAGACACCTCTCTTCGTGGTTTGAAAAAGTCATGAACCGGAGTAGTAGAAACGCCGATACAATCCGGGATCTCTAATAGGCGCGGGTTTCTTCTAATCAATAATGCACCACCACCAGCACCTTGGGTGTATTCACCAGCAGACTCTAATGCATATTTTGCATTATCAGAAAAAATTACAATACCAAGCCTCTCATCCTTTTCTTTTGAACGTGCAACCCAATCAAGAGTTGTATGTAATGCATCAACAGCACCTATGCAGGCAAATGTCATATCGACAACATCACAATTTCTAAAACATTCTTTACCATACCTTTCAGAATATCTTTGAGTCAACATATCAAGGATATAAGTTGCAGTAGGCTTTGCACCATCTAATGCAGATTCAGTGCCCAAGTACATACGACCAATATTATTTGGATCAATTCCATTCCGATCTATAAGGTTCATTACAGCATTAGCGCCCATAGTAGCAGTATCTTCATGAACATCTGGAATAGCCATTGCTTTAAGGCCCAATCCTTTGTTTAACTTGCCGTAGTCAGCACCTCTTAACTCAGCAAAGTCGCGCATATCCATGTATAATTTAGGAAAATGTATGGCAACATCATCGATACCAACAGTAATATCGTTAGAAGTTCCCATCAGTGGTTGGTAATTTTCACCCTATTTGAATGGCAGACCCATTATAGTGCCCCTTTTTGCGTTTTAACTAGGGTTAATTCTGCGGCAAATCAGGCATTTGGGGCTCTTGTTTTGCCCATAACACATCATCGATTCTCAATATCGAGATAGAAGCCTCAGTCGCCCCAACAATGGCTTGCCTAACAACGCCAACAGGTTCTATTATACCCGACTTAACCATATCTTCAGGATTTCCAGTATTAAGGTTCAATCCTATTTTTGAAGATTTATTATTTGTCTGTTCAGAAACTATTGATAGTAATGTTTGAATTGGATCTAACCCACCATTTTCAGCTAATACGCGTACAATTACTTCCAAAGCATCAGCGTATGCTTCAACAGCCAACTGTTCGCGTCCAGGAATGGATTCAGCAAATCGCCTTAAGCGCTTGGCCAATGCAATGTATGTTGCACCTCCACCAGGGAGTAAACGGTCATCCTCAAACATTTGACAAATTACACCCAATGCATCGTCAAAACAACGCTCCACTTCACCAACAACATCAACAGTACTGCCTCGAATGATTATTGTTGCACCAGTGCCGTCACTTTTTACGACCCAGTGCTCTAAATTATTCATCGAGACGTTAGAACTTGAAGAAAAAGATCCAATATTTGATTTAGTTGCCGAAATTACATCATTAACAAGAACTGCGCCACAAGACTTTGCTAAAATATCTAAATCCCCCTTAGCAACTCTTCTAAATGCCTGAATTCCAGACTTAACCAGTTCCGATTTTAATTCATCATCTATCCCTTCTTTACAGGCAATGACATTTACCCCTAATTTTTTCAATTGGTCAACCTGGTCAAATAATAATTCACGCTCTTTATTGCGAAATGCATCTAATACACCCGGGGAACTTACATTCAATTTCATACTTGATGAAAATGAACGGCGCTCCAAACCCCCATCTAATAATAATATAGAACCATTTTTAATTTCTTTTGGCATAGCTAAGTCTATTCGCTTCTTTGCTAATACAAGTCCACTAATTACTTCAGAATGTTCAACAACACCCCCCGTTTGTAAGATTATCTTTATTTTACTCTTATCGGGTTTGGAATTAACTTGAGAAATAATATTTATCGCTTGTAACGATAATCTACTTACAGTTTCTTTCATTGCAACATGGCCTTTACCATCCAATGCAGTAATAGCTGCTTTTTCGAATAATTTTTTATCACCAGGTATTGCAAAATCATCTAAACATTCTACAATATGTTGCTCTGCAAGCCTAAAACCGCGACCGATAATAGCAGGGTGGATTCCTTGGACAACTAACTCCCATGCATTTCTCAACATTTCAGAAGCGATTATTACCGTACTAGTTGTCCCATCCTTAGCGATTTTATCTTGGACAGAAGAGGCGCCAATAATCATCTTAGCAACCGGGTGCTCTACTTTTGCGGTTTCCAAAACAGTAACTCCGTCATTAGTTACCAAAGTGCGTCCTTCATCATCAATCAATAACTTGTCTAGGCCCTTTGGACCTAAAGTTGATCTTATCGCGCCGGATAATGCTATCGCTGCTTGAACATTTTTTTGTAAAGCATCGCGACCAGTAGAACGGGATGTATCTTTGAGTATACCACCGTCGCTCATAGCCTAGCCACCGACATCTTAGCCATAAGCGCGACTCAATCTTCATCGACGACTTCAAAGTCAGCATCGACAACATCATCGCCACCAACCTCAATATCGCCATCTTCTTCAGAACCATCTTGCTGAGCCATTTCTGCAGATGCAGCTTCGTATAATTTAGCAGAGACTGCATGCATTGCCTCTTCAACTTCTTTCACCTTGGCTTGTATAGCAGCTTCATCGATAGATTCCATATCCAAAGGTTTACCCTCTTCATCCTGAACCAATTTTTCTAATTCATCGAGTTGAGACTTTACTGGATCAACATCAGAGTCTTCGAGTTTATCGCCCGCTTCATCAAGTGTGCGCCTAGTTTGGTAAACAACTTGGTCGGCCATATTCCGTAATTCCACTTTCGCTTTCCTTCTTTGATCTTCTTCAGCGAAATCTTCAGCTTCAGAAATTTTTGCCTTGATTTCATCCTCACTAAGAGAAGTTTGAGCTTCAATCTTTACAGATTGTTCAGTCCCAGTGCCCATGTCTTTTGCACTAACGTCTACAATACCATTCGCATCTATGTCAAAGGTAACTTCAATTTGAGGAACACCCCTTGGAGCAGCAGGTATACCCATTAAGGTAAATTCTCCCAGAGTAACGTTATCCTTGACAAAATCTCTTTCTCCTTGCAGAACATGAATTGTAACAGCTGGTTGGTTGTCACTAGCAGTAGAATATATTTCAGAGCGACGGGCAGGAATAGTAGTATTCCTTTCAATCATCGTTGTCATAACTCCACCAAGAGTTTCAATACCCAAGGTCAAAGGAGTAACGTCTAGTAATAAAATATCAGAAACACCTTCATCGCCGGAAATAATTCCAGCCTGCAGTGCAGCACCCATGGCAACGGCCTCATCGGGATTAATTCCTTTGTATGGCGCTTTACCCGCTTCCTTTTCAACAGCTTCTTGGACGGCAGGAACTCTAGTAGATCCGCCGACTAAAATTACTTTGTCAACATCCCCTTTCTTGAGTCCTGCATCTTTCATGGCCTGCCTAGTTGGGGCCATAGTTTGCTCAATCATTTTTGAAATAAGATCTTCAAACTTGGCTCTAGTAAGTGTCAAATCTAAATGCTCAGGTTGTCCGTCTACCATTGTAATAAAGGGTAGATTAATTTGAGTTTGCTGAGTTCCAGATAATTCAATTTTGGCTTTTTCAGCAGCTTCCTTCAAGCGAGACATTGCCTGAACATCCTTTGATAAATCAATACCAGTATCCTTCTTGAATTCTTTTACTAACCAGTTAATAACCATCTCATCAAAATCATCTCCTCCGAGTTTGTTATTTCCAGCAGTCGCTTTAACCTCTATTTGTGGCTGACCATCGACTTGGTATATTTCCAAAACTGAGACGTCAAATGTGCCCCCACCAAGGTCGTAAACCAGAATAGTTTGATCATCATCCTTGTCAACTCCATATGCAAGAGCAGCGGCTGTAGGTTCGTTGATTATTCGAAGAACCTCTAGACCGGCAATTCTACCAGCATCTTTGGTTGCAGTTCTTTGAGCATCAGTAAAATATGCAGGGCACGTAATGACCGCTTGCTTTACTTCAGATCCCAAATATGCCTCAGCATCAGCTTTTAGCTTTTGTAATATAAATGCAGAAACCTCTTGTGGAGTATATTCTTTTTTATCCACTTCAGTCTTCCATGCTGTACCCATATGTCGCTTTACAGATAGAATGGTTCTTTCAGAATTAGTTACTGCTTGTCTTTTTGCCGTTACGCCGATTAAACGTTCGCCACCATCTTTTGCAAATGCAACTACAGAAGGCGTAGTTCTAGCCCCTTCTGCATTCGCAATAACTACAGCTTCACCATTCTCAATAGTTGCTACACAACTATTTGTCGTTCCTAAATCAATTCCTATTACCCTACTCATTTTTTCACATCCATTTTTTAAAATATTGGTATTCCACCATCATCGTCTTCATCATCATCATCTTCACCTAAGTCGATACTTATCTCAACCGAATCAGGAATTTCATCACCCAAGGCAGAACCCTGTGGTGTCAATTCAAGCATTACATCTAGAATTCCATTATTTAAGGACCATTCAATAACACTTTCACAAGGATGAGGGAGTTCTATTTTGGCAACCGGGTTTGATTGCGATAACTTCATAATTTCTAGTAATGAACCCTGCTTAACCAGTGATAGTTCAACATCATCTTCTTCAATATGTTCTTTCAATGAAAAGTCAACGGTTACCGACATATTCCAGCCATCAAGATAAATATCATCAACAGGCAATTTCAAAATATTTCCTTCATCATCATCATCGACGTCTGGTGTTTTGATTTCAACAGGGGCGGCATCGACCTGAACATCTACACCTAGGTTACTTAGAACATCTTCAACCGATTGCCCCGATTTGAATAACTTACTCAAATTAGAAAGATCAAAATTAAAGTTAACATCACCTTTAGCGATTTTTTCAGAATCGAGGCCTATTTTTTCAAACTGAGAGCGGAATTGTTCCATTAATTTACGAACTTGATCTTTATTCAGAGACATTCCCATGCCTTTGAACATCTCAACCATCTGTTCAACTAAATTTTCTTCCCAATCTCTTTCATCGGCCATGATTTCACCACTACTTAACCATCGGTTACATAGTGCCGACAATGCCACTATATATGAAGTTCACCAAACAAATACAAATCATACAGGGTCACTAATTTCCAATCTACGGCATTTTAGTACACCAATTATGACAATCAAAATAATGCCCAATGTCAATATGTTGGAGACTACCATGGCAATTGAACCAATCGCAATACCATAAATTAGCCACATAGTAAGTGATAGTCCAACAATTACAAATGTTGGAATTGAAATCCCATCATGGCGTTTATCTATCCATACTTGGCGAACCTGAGGTCCCCATGCAACAATCCCGATAACTCCAGCACTAATCCCAACAGCTTCTATCAACAAACTCATTTTTACACCTCAGTTAGAATCTCCACGATTCCATTTTGCGGGAGGCTTAGAGAGGTTGAGGTGAGATATTTGAGACCACAAAATAGTTCTTTTTTCACTTTCCCCTACAACGTGCATTACTAGTGAAATTGCAAATGGTAATTTACATTCAATATTTTTCAAACCAATATTTATTTTAGCAGAAGATGGTTGATTTTCAAAAAGAGAAAACGGTGAGCGCTTATGGACAGTATCTCCCTTGACTACATCTATTCTCTGATCAAAAACCTCATCGATTTGTTTACCAAGCCCTAGGCTATACACATCTCCCTTCAACATCAAACCCCCGTGGAGGTGAACCTCATCCCATGTATTGAAACCCTCTAAAGTTTCCACTAAATCAGCATTAAGGCTTCCTGGACTTACTTGTTTTAGGATGTCCAACATCCCCTTTTCATCTACCATTTCAGCGGCTAGATTACCCGGTATTTTTGGCCATTCCAATTTCATATGTGTCATAGCAACAATGACCCTTACCTCAGGACATTGACCATCATCTAAATCTAATCTTTCTTTGTGTAATGCCGCTAATATCTTTGCTTTTCTAGCGATTCGATCAGCAACACCATCATGATTATGCTCACCACCATTATTTCTTGTTTGAATAAAGTGGTGTTCCTTGTTAATATTAAAAGAGCCAGACCAGTGCTTTTGTTCAACTATCAAGATCATATTCCCACCAATAACGACCATATCAATTTCCCTTCTACCGCCTTCAGGGTCGGGGATGCGGACGGATTCATAGATTTTCCATCCATTTTTTCTACCAGCGGCACGAGATAGTTTGGATAAACGCATTTCTGCTAAGTCTCCAGCACGATGAATATCGTCAGGAGGGAACTTCTTTATCCGTTCACGCCACCAAGTCCAGCGTTTTTTGAAACTCATAAATCCACCTCAAAATAATTCAGCAACACTCTTAACAATTATTTGAGGCATTTGGTCAGCACCCTCCTCCAATTGTTTCAAATCTTCTAGGGTTGCTTCTCCCGACAAAACCAACACTCCAACACAACCAGCTCTATTGGCCATCGC
>Ga0209091_10001571_pt1 | contig 19963 bp, 19 predicted proteins | sample ArcticOcean_MG_C_6_FD_187438 | JGI IMG/M metagenome (GOLD analysis project Ga0209091, IMG submission 187438) | Marine microbial communities from western Arctic Ocean - ArcticOcean_MG_CB8_128 (SPAdes) (version 2) | ecosystem: Environmental > Aquatic > Marine > Oceanic | place: Arctic Ocean...
TTAATTTTTTTAATAATATGATCTGGTATTGTTAGATATTTCTATAACTAAGGATTGATTTATGTCTGAAGCAAGTGGCCGACGTCGTGGAAAAGGTGGCGGAGCAGCTCGTAGAGCCGAAAGAACGGCAGTAGTCATTGAGACTGCCAAATATATAAAGCGAAAAATTCCAAATTTTGAAATTCTAAATGAAGAAGCATTGCAAATAATTGAAACAAATGCTGAGATTATTTTAGAAGAAATAGGTGTGAGTTTTGTTGATAATCCAACCGCTTTAGAAAGATGGAAGGAGGCTGGTGCGGACGTAGATTTCGAACTTGAACGAGTTCGTATACCCAAGGGTTTAGCTCGTGATTTAATAAAGACAGCACCATCTGAATACATCCAGCACGCTCGTAATCCAGAAAAGAATGTTCGTATAGGTGGAAATTCTTTAGTTCTAGCACCAGTATATGGTCCACCATTCGTTAGAGATATGGAGGGAGGACGTCGTTATGCTACCATGGAGGATTTTAATAATTTTGTTAAATTAGGCTATATGTCAAAATGGTTACATCATTCTGGGGGAACTGTGTGTGAACCAACTGATGTGGCTGTAAATAAGCGCCATTTAGATATGCTGTTTGCTCACATGACTTTAACCGATAAGCCCTTTATGGGATCTGTTACGGAACCTAGTCGTGCACAAGATAGTGTCGATATGGCTAAAATATTGTTTGGAAATAATTTTGTGGAAGAAAACACAGTTATGACGAGTTTAATCAATATAAACTCTCCCATGACATTTGATTCAATAATGATAGGTGCAATGGAAAATTTTGCTAGGCATAACCAAGCATGTATCGTTTCTCCATTTATTGTTGGCGGGGCTATGGCTCCAGTTTCTGTAGCTGGCACTTTAACGCAAGTACTTGCTGAGGTACTTGCAGGTGTTGCGTATAATCAAATTATTCGTCCTGGCGCTCCAGTCATATTTGGGGCTTTTGTAACATCCATTGATATGAATTCTGGAGCACCAACTTTTGGAACTCCAGAAGCAACAAAGATATTGCAAGGTGCCGGTCAACTAGCTAGGCGCCTGAAACTTCCTTTTCGTTCTGGTGGAGGTTTATGTGGTTCTAAATTGCCAGATGCGCAAGCTGCATACGAAACAGCTAACACACTTAATGCCGCACTTCTTGGTGGAGTTAACTTTATGTTGCATGCATGTGGTTGGTTAGAAGGAGGTTTGGTCTCCTCATATGAGAAATTTGTAATGGATGCTGACCAGTTAGGTATTCTTCATTCCTTAGCTTCAGGTATTGACATGAGTGAAAATGGCCAAGCTATTGGTGCTATAAGAGAAGTTGCTCCTGGTGGGCATTACTTGGGATGTGAGCACACTCAAGCCAATTTTAAGGATGCGTTCTGGCGTTCTGAAGTGCTGGATTATAAACCCTTTGAGACATGGCTCGAAGATGGTGCTAAAGATACAATGTCACTTGCGGCAGATAGGGTTAAAGTTCAATTATCTAATTATCAAAAACCTTCGATTGATATTGCTATTGAAGAAGCGCTAAATGAATATGTTACAAAGAAAAAAGCTTCTGTTCCAGATTCATTCGTATAAATATCTATCTAGTATTTTCTGTTAAACGTCTTTTCACATACCCATCGACCGTGCCTAACAATGTATCCATGTGAGGGCCTTGAAAAAAATGATCGGCACCTTCAACAACCTCTTGAGTTATTGTTATACCCTTCTGCTCATGCAGCTTTTCCGCTAAGCCCAGCACATCATCGGGTGGTGCAACTCTATCGCTTGATCCATTGATAATTAAGCCTGATGCGGGGCATGGAGCAAGAAAACTAAAATCATACATATTTGCTGGAGGGGATACTGATATGAAGCCAGAAATCTCGGGACGGCGCATCAATAACTGCATCCCAATCCAAGCTCCAAAAGAAAATCCAACAACCCAACAGTGTTTTGTATTTGGATTGTGTGCTTGGAGGTAATCTAAAGCGGCAGCAGCATCTGACAATTCGCCCACTCCTTGGTCAAATTCTCCTTGACTGCGTCCTACGCCTCGAAAGTTAAATCTCATAACGTTGAAGCCCATTTTGTGAAAGCAGTAATGCAGATTATAAACTACTCTGTTATTCATTGTTCCACCAAATTGTGGGTGTGGATGGAGAATTAGAGCAATTGGTGAATCTTTTTCTCTTTGAGCGTGGTAACGCCCTTCTAATCGACCTTCTGGACCAGCAAATAATATTTCAGGCATATCAAAATCCTACCGTATAGTGCTAAATTGTAAAATGTCTTCATTGACTGAATCATTTATACAATCTAGAATGTTTCTAAACTAGAAAGTATCTAGTTATTTAGTTTAGCAGTTAAGGCGTTGTTTTGCTGACGTCAACTGAAAGGTGTAGTTGGGTATGAAACTTAGTACAAAAGGTAGATATGCAATGATTGCCTTGACAGACTTGGCAAATCCCAAAAATAGTGATGTTTCAACGTTATCTGATATATCTAAGAGGCAAAATATTTCACTAGCATATCTTGAACAATTATTCGTAAAATTGCGTAGGGCAGGTATAGTGTTGTCAATTAGAGGACCTGGTGGTGGCTATTCATTAAATAAATCTGCTGATGCTATACGGATATCAGAAATTTTGTCAGCCGTTGATGAAACTATGGATGCACTTACAAAAGGAGCAGGTGCCTCGCCAGTTGTTGGATGTAGTAAAGAACAGTCTCTAACTAATAGATTATGGGAAGGTTTATCGGCACATGTTTATGTGTATCTACATCAGACCAGATTATCAGATGTAATTGATAATCAACTTTCTCCCTGTCCAGCAGTTCCAAATCTCCTCGAGGTGGTAGATGCCGCTTAAGTACAATAATAATCAAATTATTTTTTAATAAATTCGTTCAGTATTTTTAAAATTAGCTGATTTTAATATTAATAGAAGTTGGATGCAGTGTGAACACAAGAGCATATTTTGACTGGAACGCTACGGCTCCTCTAAAAGCAGAGGCAAGAACTACGATGATATCAGTTATGAGTAACTTAGGTAATCCTTCATCAATACATACTGAAGGTCGCGCGGCAAAAGCGATAATTGATACTGCAAGAATGCAATTAGCTGAAGCCTTTGGTGCGAGTAACTCTGATATAATTTTCACATCAGGAGCAACTGAAGCGGCAACTCTTGCGCTTAATTCAAAAAATATCAAATGTTCAAAAATAGAACATCCATGTATTTCGTCGCATTGTGAAAACTCGTTAACAGTCGATGCTAATGGCAAGATTTTAATATCAGATTTAGATATTTCTAGTATACAGTCTGCGAATAGTGAAACAGGAATTTTACAAGATATCCCAGCTGGTATTTATTTGTCAGATTTCGTCCAATCATTCTGTAAGATTTCAATTGCATTCGAGTGGACAGGAGCGATGCGGGGAATACTTTCTGCTCATAAGATTGGTGGCCCCAAAGGAGTGGGTGCGCTTGTTGTAAGATCAGGCACTGAGGTATCAGATATGTTTGGTGGTGGAGGGCAAGAAATGGGACGCAGATCTGGAACTGAAAATGTAATTGGAATAGCTGGTTTTGGAGCTGCTGTATCCGCAGCAAATCGAGATTTAGAAAATGGAGTTTGGGAAGAAGTATCTAACTTACGAGATTTACTTGAAGAAGGTATTGAAGCGACAGCTTCTGACACTATCTTTATTGGGAAAGATGTCCATAGACTACCGAATACTTCATGTATAAGTATCCCTGGATGGTCTGGTGAAACAGCAGTTATGCAGTTGGACTTGGCTGGGTTTGCCATTAGCTCTGGATCGGCTTGTTCATCTGGATCAGTAAGTAGGAGTAAAGTGTTGAATTCATTAGGATATGACGACGTTACTGCAGGAAGTGCTATAAGAGTGTCACTTGGTCCGTATAATACAGAAGAAGAAGTTTTAAACTTTGTTGATGTTTGGAGCAATTTGTACAAAAAATTTAAAGCAAAAGCAGCTTGAAAGGAAATAAATTATGTCAAACATAGATACTTATGAACGTGAAGGCGTAGATCAAGATACGGTTGAAGCCGTAAGAACTGTTGGTCAAAAATATAAGTATGGTTTTTCAACTGATATAGAAATGGAATATGCGCCAAAAGGTGTAAATGCGGATATTGTAAAGTTAATTTCAAAGAAAAATGATGAACCTTCATGGATGACGGATTGGCGATTATCTGCTCTAAAAAGATGGGAAAAACTTGTAGAACCTAATTGGGCTATGGTTAATTATCCAGAAATAGATTTTCAAGATATTCATTACTATGCAAAGCCAAAAAGTATGGAAAAAAAACCAAAATCGCTAGCTGAAGTGGATCCAAAATTATTAGAAACATATGAGAAACTTGGAATTCCTTTAAAAGAACAGATAATTTTAGCTGGAGTTGAGGTTGGAGTAGATGGTACTCAAGAGCAACGAAAGGTTGCCGTAGACGCAGTTTTTGATAGTGTTTCGGTTGGCACCACTTTTAAGACAGAATTAAAAGCAGCGGGTGTCATATTTTGCTCAATTTCTGAGGCTATAAGGGAATACCCAGATCTTGTTAAAAAGTATCTTGGTAGTGTAGTTCCTCAATCTGATAATTATTATGCAACATTAAACGCTGCTGTATTTACGGATGGATCGTTTGTATATGTTCCCCCTGGTGTTCGGTGTCCAATGGAATTGTCTACATATTTTAGAATAAATGCTGAGAATACTGGCCAATTTGAACGTACTTTAATAATAGCAGATAAAGGCTCTTACGTAAGTTATCTAGAAGGCTGTACAGCACCACAAAGAGACACCAACCAATTGCATGCTGCAGTTGTAGAATTGGTGATTGAAGAAGACGCTGAAATTAAATACTCCACAGTGCAAAATTGGTATCCTGGAGATGAAAATGGAAAAGGCGGAATATATAATTTTGTAACAAAGAGAGCGGATTGTCGTGGCGACCGAGCAAAAGTGATGTGGACCCAAGTTGAAACTGGTTCTGCAGTTACCTGGAAATATCCATCCTGTATTTTGAGAGGAAATGAAAGCCAAGGTGAGTTTTATTCAATTGCTATTACAAATAATTATCAACAGGCAGATACTGGAACTAAAATGGTTCATTTGGGACAAAACACAAAATCTCGAATTGTATCTAAAGGAATATCAGCTGGTTTTGCACAAAATACATATCGTGGTTTAGTGTCAATGCATCCCAAGGCAAAGAAATCACGTAATTTTACCCAGTGTGATAGTCTTTTAATTGGAGATAAATGTGGCGCGCATACAATTCCTTACATAGAATGCAAGAACAATAGCTCTAGGATTGAACATGAAGCAACAACTTCGAAGGTAGATGATGATCAGCTTTTTTATTGCCATCAACGTGGAATAGGGGAAGAAGAAGCGGTAGCGTTAATAGTGAATGGGTTTTGCAAGGATGTATTGCAAGCACTTCCTATGGAGTTTGCGATGGAAGCACAGGCTTTGGTGGCTATTTCTTTGGAAGGATCCGTGGGATAATGAGTTTTAAACAAACTATTTTTTATGGAATAGTTGTAGCATCAGTAATATTTTTCATTGGATGGATTACGGGAATGGGCGGTGATTTTTGGCCAAATATTATATTTTCTGGACTAATGGGAGTTTTAGCAGTGATTGCGATAAGGGTTTTACTGAAAATACCGAAAAATAAGTAAATAAATTGAAATTAATTAGGAAATTTAATGTTATATATCAATAATTTAAATGTTGAACTCGAAGACGAAAAGAAGAAAATTTTGAATGGGGTTAATCTAGATATAAATGCTGGAGAAGTTCATGCGATAATGGGTCCAAATGGCTCTGGGAAATCTACTTTATCGTATGTACTGTCTGGAAAAGATGGTTATCGAGTTACAGAAGGGTCTGCTACTTTTGAAGGCCGTGAGATCTTAGAGTTAAGCCCTGACGAAAGAGCTTCATTAGGTCTTTTTCTAGCTTTTCAATATCCTGTAGAAATTCCTGGAGTGGGTAATATGACCTTTCTGCGGACAGCACTGAATTCCCAAAGAAAATCTAGAGGAGTTGAGGAGTTGTCTGCTGCTGAGTTTCTTAAAATTGTTAGGGAAAAGGCGAAAAATTTAAAAATAGATGCTGAAATGCTAAAAAGACCAGTAAATGTGGGCTTCTCTGGAGGGGAAAAAAAGAGAAACGAAATTCTTCAAATGGCGATGCTAGAACCTAAAATGTGTATACTTGATGAAACTGATAGTGGATTGGATGTAGATGCAATGAAGTTAGTGGCTGAGGGCGTGAATGCTCTTAGATCGAAGGATAGGTCTTTTTTAGTTATCACTCATTATCAAAGATTACTTGATCACATCGTTCCTGATGTTGTCCACATCATGGCAGATGGAAAAATTATAAAATCTGGTGGTGCTGATTTGGCTTTGGAAGTTGAAAATAATGGTTATAGTGATTTATTGGCTGAGTATAATTAATGCCAAAAACCAATCTAACTGAGCAAAAAATCAGCAACTATTCTTTTCCAACCGAGGCAAGCTGGGCTATAAAATCACGAAAAAGTGCTTTAAACTGGCTTGAAACAACTGGTTTGCCAAATAGAAGAGACGAATATTGGAAAAATACTGATCCTTCGTATTTTAATACCATCAATAAGCCAGAGCGTAATAAAATAGACTATGTAGAGAATTCAATATTTGAAAATATAGATAGAATAAATATTGTTTTTGAAGATGGTTATTTTAATGCTTCAAAATCAGATGAACTTTTGCTTAAAGGAATTGAAATTGACACAATAAGTGTAGCAAATCAAAAAGATAATCACTGGTCTGCCAATTATTTTGGGGTTTTAGAAAAATCATCACAAGTACCCGTTGAAAGAACTTTAGCGAGTTTAAATACTGCATTTGCGGTTGAAGGCCTAGCAATTAGGATTACTGATAAAATTGATAAACCAATTTCAATCACATATTTACATACCAATGATACCTCAGATGTTTTGATTCATCATGTTATTAAAATTGAAAAAAATGCGAGTGTTACAATCTTGGAAAGTGGAGGTGTTGCGTCTCGATCAAATTGCCTAATGGAAGTGTTTGTTTGTGAAAATGCTGAATTTGACCATGTTAGGGTGCAAGGTAGAAGCCACGAGAAAATAGCTGTCACACATTTATTTGCCAATTTACTTAAAGATTCATCAATGAAAAGTTTTACATTAACCGTCAATGGGAAATCAATCAGGAATGAGTATGTCGTAGATATTAATGGCGAAAACTCTAAAGCGCATCTTGGTGGAGCGGCGGTGGGCGATCGTGGATTTTCTCAAGATGATACAATATTCGTTTCTCATAATAATCCAAATTGTGAAAGTAGGCAGGTCTTCAAGAAGGTTTTAAGAAATGGAGCAAAGGGTGTGTTTCAAGGAAAAATTCTGGTTAAAGACGGCGCTCAAAAAACAGACGGATATCAAATCAGTCAAGGGTTAATGTTAGATGATGATAGTAGTTTTCTTGCAAAACCTGAGCTTGAAATTTATGCTGATGACGTCATATGTTCTCATGGTTCAACTTGCGGTGAAATAGATAATGCTGCCCTATTTTATTTAACCTCGAGAGGAATCCCAATGGCAGAGGCACAAGATATGCTAGTATTAGCATTTTTAAATGACGCAATAGAAGAAATTTCTGATGAAAGCATTAGAACTATTATTGGTGGTCGTTTAAAAGATTGGATGGTAAAAAGACATAAGTCATGAGTATTGTTAGTAATATTTTTTTTAGTTATTTCTCACCAGTAAAAATATTTAATGACCGAATAATAAAAAAAACTGAGGGTCAGCTCTTTGGTGTTCTTGTTTTTGGTTGTTTAATTACTTTGATTAGTCAGTTCCCACTGCTTTACTACAGATCCTTATCTTCTCACGATCCTTTGATAGGTATGTTTTCCGCTAACTTGGTGGCTATTTTGTTTATCACTCCATTATTTTTTTATGTGTGTTCAGGTAGTTTTTTTTTAGTTTTTAGATTGTTTAAATTTCGATTAACAAGTCTACAGAGTAGAATGTCATTATTCTGGTCTTTTACATTAGTTAGTCCGTGGGGTTTAGTTAATAGTTTAATAAAGGTAACTAATTGTCCCATATGGTTTGAGATTTCATTTTCAATATTTATATTTTTGATATTTTGTATGTTTTTTTATTATTTTTTAAAGGTGTGTTCAGAATACAAAGGTTAAAATTCTCTTTATATTTTGACCTAATCTTGTTTTATTTTTGTTATTTATGAATTATCGGTTACATAGTATTATATTTTTTTAGATGGTGTTTTTAATGAGTATAAATTGGTTAGAATTACTTTTGCTTTCAGCTAGAAATCCTAAAGCTGGTATGTCTAAATTACTGGAGTTGAATTTCAATAATTTTCAATTATTACAAATTGCTATGTTAGCTGTTTGCCTTATTTCAATATTTTTATTTCTTGTAGTATCAACTTTTGGAGCTGTTTTGCCAAGTGCTCTTGAAATGCAACCGAACCAGGCTAATATATTTTCTACGTTACAATCAATTAAACCAATTAGTATAGTTATCAGTGGTATCATATCTTTTGTTGCGCGTGGGATTGCCTTAACATATTTTGGTCGCGTCTTTAATGGTCTTGGTAGTCTACGTAATTCCATTCTTAGTTTAGCTTGGTTTGATATAATTCATTCAATGGGCTTGGCTATAGTGTTTATTGGGTTATGGGTTTCGCCTACTATAACGATATTGTTTACATTGTTGGGAACAATTTGGTTAATTTGGATAGCAGTTTCATTTATATCTGTTTTGCATAATTTTAAAAATATAGCATTTGTATTTTTTGGTATGATCATTGGATATATCTTATTACATTTTTCTTTAAATTTAATTTTTTAGTTTTTTTATAATAATTATTTTATTTAATATCTTTTTGATTATTTAATCTAAAAGGAGCCAGAGAAAAGCATGACAAACTCAATCTTTGAACCTGGGATGTTGGTGCGAATGGACTCGCAATCGGGATGGGGGATAGGTCAAATTCAATCAGTTATAGGTGAAAAGGTGACTGTCAATTTTGAAAACCAAGGTAAGCTTGTCTTAAATACTGATAAAGTTGAATTATCATTGGTATTTTTAGATGAATAAGAATTATTAAAGGGTAATTTAAATAACTGTGACATATAATTTATCAATTAAATTTGCTGAAACAGAACGAGAATTATCTTTAATCGCGGGTTTGCGATATAAGGTGTTCAGAGATGAGTTCAAGGCAGATGGTGATAGTTTTGATCATTTCAATAAATTAGAATGGGGACCATATGATGATAGTTGTAAACATATTTTATGTATGGCTAATTTCCCAGATAAAAAAGAAATAGCAATTGGTACATTTCGGATTAGAACTCTAAATAATACTGATGATAAATATCAAATACAATCAGAATTCAACATTGATAAGCTATTGGAAAGAAAACTTAATTCATGTGAGCTAGGACGAATTTGTATCGATTCTCGTTTTAGAAATGGCATTATTTTGTTTGAAATTTGGCTATTTTTATTTAATTATTTAAGAGAAAAAAATATTGAAATAATTATTGGGGTAGGGAGTTTTATGGGGTGTGATTTGACTTATCATATGAACTCAATTCGAGCATTATTTGACAAGTACGTCTCGCCTGAAACTAAGATGATCAAATCAACCCAAGAAATAAATGAAAACATTTTTGAGAATGAATCATACAACGAGGTTGAAGGTATCAAGAGAATACCTGATATATTAAAAGCTTATTTGCGGTTTGGGTGTCGTGTTGCTCCATATTACTATATAGACTATGAGTTTAGAACTATCGATGTTTGCTGTGTTCTATTAATTAAAGATATTCCTAATTATCAACAAAAAATGTTAAAAAAGGGATTTTTATCTTGAATACATGGTATGGAAAATTGCCAGAACCAACAGTAAAAAAATTTACTTTCCTTGAGTGGCTTCGAATTTGTTTGCGAGCGTTTTTTATAATATTATTTATCTGTGTAAATTTGATTATTTTTGTTTTATTACGGTTTGTAGAAAAATATTTATCAAATTTAAAATTATCTTACAAAATTGTTAAACTTGTAAGTAGAACAACCCTACGAATTTTGAAAATAAAATTAATTGTTCACGGTATGCCAATGATTGAAAATGGTTGCGTGGTGGCAAACCATGTGAGTTGGTTAGATATTTTCTCTTTAAGTTCAGTTCAAAATATTGTTTTTGTATCAAAGTCAGATGTTTCAACCTGGTTTGGAATTGGAGTTTTAGCCAGGATAGTAGGAGTGTTATTTATTAGCCGGGAAAGAAATCAAGTTATAACAAATAATTTAAATTTTGAAAAACGTTTGAATAAAGGCGAGAAGTTATTGTTTTTCCCAGAAGGTACCTCTTCGGATGGTTTGCAGGTTTTACCATTTAAATCATCGTTATTTGAAGCTTTAATGAATAATAAAAAAATTTCTAATCTGCACGTCCAAGGAGTGTCAATTGTGTATACTGCACCTGATTTGGAAGATAAAAGGTTTTATGGATGGTGGGGGAAAATGGAATTTCTGGATCATCTTTTGGGGATATTAAGCACTAATAAAAAGGGAAAAATTGAACTTTTTTTTCACTCTCCACATCTGGTTTCGAGCTTTAACAATCGAAAAATGTTAGCAAATACTTTGTATCTAGATGTTGCATCTGTTTTTAGCTCAAGAGATCATTGATTTTGCTAAAGTGTTCATTATTTCTCCAGTCAGTAGGCGAAATAGAAATAAAGTCAGATATTTTCAATACTGCTCTCATTTGTTGCAATGTATTACAGCCTTCAGCTACTAGCGAAATTTCGACGGTTTGATGCCACCATTCAAACAATTCAGTTTCAATTATGCTTGACTTAGATTCGTTTTGGTTCTTTGGAATCTTAAATGAGATGTAACTAGCGCCCATTTCAGCTGAAATCAAACCAGCATGCCTGGAGTGACCACAGTCCACTCCAATCATAAATTCGTCAGTCGCCATCTTAATTATATTTTTGGCATCTTGATTGTCTCTATTTAAGTGAACGCCATCCAAACCAAGGCTTTTAGCTATTTCATAATTATTTTCCAAAATAAATGGCACTTCCATGTTGTGGCAAATTAGCCTGAATTGGTCACATTTTTTCCTCAAATTCTCCGGCTCATCGCCGTTATATGTCAATCTAACGCATGGGACCGAATAGTTTGACAAAAGAGTTGTTAGCTCTGTCTCAGTAGTGATCGTGTCTACAATTATATAAGCTTTAGCTGTCACTGTGATTCCTATAAAAAGTTTAGCATAATTTAAGTTATAAGTTGTTATGTTCTACGGCGTCGTCGACCTCGGTTTTCACGTGATGTATTATCATTGTTTTTATTAAAATTTACATCAGGCAAGGTCACAATAGTTTCTAAAATTGGAAAGGGATCTGATGAATTTGGAATTGCAGATGCATTTATAAAGTGTTCTTGAAATCTAGGTTCAATTGCAGTTTCGATCTTATCAATATGACTAACAATAGTTTCTATCTCAGTTCGTGATTTCTTATTTAATAATGCTATTCGGGCACCTGTCCCTGCGGCATTCCCTGCTGAGGTGACTTTCTTAATTTCACAATCGGGGATCATCCCAAGAACCATAGCATGTTTTGGTGATATGTGCGCTCCAAAGGCCCCTGCTAATACAATACGTTCAACAACATCAACATTTAACTTGTCCATTAAAAGCCTTGCACCTGAATATAATGCGGCTTTTGCCATTTGTATCTCTCTTATATCCTTATTGGTCACTGTAATAATAGGTCCACCGTTTTTGCTTCCGTCCCAAACCATGTAAGAATGAGTTCTTCCATCTAGAAAGCATCGCTCACTTCCAGTTTGCTCTGGTGACCCAATTAGGCCTGGTCCATCCACAATCCCAGCTATGCGCATCTCTGCAACCATTTCAATAATGCCAGAGCCACATATGCCAGTTACCCCAGATTTTGAGATTGATGCAAAAAAACCTTGTTCGTCTGACCAGATGCTTGACCCTATAACTCGAAATCGTGGTTCTTTGGTCATTGGGTTAATTTTCACCCTTTCAATAGCTCCGGGAGCTGCTCTCTGCCCTGAGGAAATTTGAGCACCTTCAAATGCAGGACCAGTGGGGGAGGAACAGGCTAATACGCCTAATTTTTTACTCCCAAGCATAATTTCTGCATTAGTTCCAACATCTACAATTAGTACAAGATCATCAGAAAGATTTGGCGCTTCAGATAACGCCACAGCAGCTGCATCAGCACCCACATGTCCTGCTATACATGGTAATATGTAACTTTGGGCCAATCTATTTAAATTCAAACCTAAGTCTTTTGCTGAAAGATTTAAACTTTCAGATGTTGTTAGGGCGAATGGTGCTTGTCCTAGTTCAAAAGGATCAATCCCCAGTAGTAAGTGATGCATGACTGGATTACAGACAAATACGCTATCCATTATCATATCTTTATCAATATTGGCTTCAGAAGCAACTTGATCAAATAGTGAATTCAAACCATCTCGTACAGCGATTGTCATTTCTTCATCACCACCAGGGTTCATCATTGAATAGCTTACTCTACTCATTAAATCCTCGCCAAAACGTATTTGTGGGTTCATTGCGCCTGCAGAACTAACAACCAAACCTGTTTCTAAGTCACACAGATTTGCAGCGATTGTTGTGGATCCTAAATCTACTGCAACTCCATAAATTGGGCCGTCATAAAAGCCTGACCAAATATGAATAATTTGGTTTCTCTTACTTCCTTCTTGATTGTGTAAGGCGACAGTTACTTTCCATTCACCTTTTCTAAGATACTTTTGTAAATTTTTAAATATTGTTAGATCTGCTTCAATATCTTTTATTTTCCATTGTGTCAGAAAAGCTAATTTTAATCTTTCGAAGTCACCAGTTGGTTGGTGCATATCTGGCTCTTCAACTTCTATATAATATTTTTTTATAGTTGGATTCACAAGAATATCTCTTGCTTCAACTCTTTTCCTTATAACTTGTTTATGAACTTGGCTTTCTTCTGGAACATCTATTATTACATCAAAATTTATCTTTGCCTGGCAACCTAGTCTTCTTCCTTCTTTTAAACCCCTTATTTTGTGGTATCTGTCCTCTACACTGTTCCATCCGCTCAATGCGTCTTTAGTTACATTGATTCCATGTTTAGGAAAGTCTCCAAATGATGGTGTTACTTGACATTTTGAACATATACCACGCATCCCACAAACGCTATCTAGGTCTACACCTAGAGTTCGAGCAGCTTGTAATACTGTTGTCCCAACGGGAAATTGTCCTTTTTTTCCTGATGGGGTAAATATGACCTTCGGATCTTTATCAGACATTACTTAGCCTTTTTATTGATTAGATAACAAATATGTTTTTTTTTGACATTATCAAATTACAAACGCGGCAACTATCCTCACCTAAACGGCATTATTGACACTTGTACCACAAATTAGAAGCAGATTGTTTTTTGTTATATTGAAAGTTTATATTATTGCATTATTTTTGACAATAATTGTAAAAAAATGTTAGAAGAACTAATCAGAGAAATTACTTTTTCTAATTTATCTTTTGTTAAGTTGAATTATTCATTACTGTTCAAGAGAGCTTTCTTCTAGACTTTTAGCTATTTCGGCTGCTTCTTCTGCGCTTAAGCGTGGTGGGTGCCAGTCTCGTCCAGGCGCAGCTTCTAGTAAGCGTTTTGTATATTCATGTTTTGGTTGATTAAATACATCTGATGCGGTGCCAAATTCAACCATTTTACCTTTTTCCATAACAGTAATGTAATCTGAAACCTGTGCTGCTACTCTAAGATCATGAGTTATAAAAATAATTGCCATTTGGTATGTTTTTTGCAGATCGTTCAATAAGAGTAAAACTTGTTTTTGAACTGAAAGATCGAGCGCTGATACACATTCATCAGCTACAATTACATCCGGCCCCATAGATAGTGCTCTAGCTATACCGATGCGTTGCCTTTGCCCGCCAGAAAAGTTTCTAGGTTTTCTCTTGAAAGCCTGCTCACCTAACCCTACCTGCTGAAGTAGTTCTATCGCACGATCTTTCGCTTCAATTGTATCTACCCCTTGTAACTCTAGTCCCCTCATTAGCATAAAGCCTACAGTTTGACTTGGATTTAGGGACCCAAAGGGATCCTGAAATATCATTTGGATTTTTTTTCTAGAAGCAATTAACCCACGTCCAGATAAAGAAAGAAAGTTCTCCTGGCCAATACTTACAGAGCCAGATGTTGGCTCTTCAAGTCTTATTAAAGTTTTAGCTAGAGTTGACTTACCTGAGCCACTTTCACCGACTACACCCAATGTTTCACCTTTTCTAAGGACAAAAGAGGCGTCATTTAAAGCGTGTACTTGACCAGTGCGTGTTTTGTAAATTTTGTGCAACTCATTCACTATGACGCTTGGATCGTCCACACGGCTTTGATCTGGAGTTCTTTTTGTTTCTAGTAAAGGCATCGCGTCAACCAGCAATTTAGTATAAGGCTCCTTGGGCGTCATTAGTACTTCTTCTTTTAAACCTTCTTCGATTATTTTACCTTGGCACATTACTACAACACGGTCTGCAATGTCTGTGACCACTCCAAAATCATGGGTAATAAAAATAATTGTATTCTTATAGACTTCCTTCAAATCGGATATAAGTCTTAGTATTTCTGCTTGGGTTGTCACATCTAGTGCAGTTGTTGGCTCATCTGCTATCAATATGTCTGGATTACATGCTAGTGCCATTGCAATCACTATCCGTTGACATTGACCTCCAGAAACTTGATGTGCGTAACTGGCGTAAATTCTCTCAGGTGTTGGTAATTTCATTTGATTTAAAAGTTTTAATGTTTCGCCTTTTCTATCTTTCGATTTTATTTCAGGGCGATGTAAAGCAAAAACTTCATCTACTTGTTTCCCAACCCTTATTGATGGGTTTAAGGCGGCCATTGGTTCCTGATAGATCATTGAAATACGAGCGCCACGCAGTTTGTTTAATTGAATTTGTGATAATTTTAAAATATCCTGACCATCAAACTCCACACTACCTGATGTGATATTTAAAGTATCGGGAACGTCATTTAATATAGCACTGGTCATTACTGATTTACCAGATCCACTCTCACCAACGATACATAGGATCTCTCCCTTAGCCACGTCCAGGTTAACATCTTTGACTGCATATTTTCGGTCAGCATTCTTTGGAAGGGAAATTGAAAGATCTCTAATTTCTAATATAGCATCCGACAATTATCTAATCCTTTAATGACTGTTCACGGAGACCATCAGCGAGCAGGTTTAACCCTAATACAAACGAAGCTAATGCTAAGGTGGCTGGAAGTACTATAGTTGGGACTAATCTAATATAACTTCTTGTCTGGTTTATCATCGACCCCCAGTCTGGGCTTTCTGGTTCCATACCAAGCCCAAAGAAGCCTAAAGTTCCTAATAGTATTGTAACATACCCAATTCGAAGGCAGCTATCTACTATGAGTGGTCCTCTAGCATTAGGAAGAATTTCCCATATCATTACAAATAATGGGTTTTCCCCTCTTGTCACGGCTGCAGCGACATAATCACGAGTTCTAATGTCCATTGTAAGACCTCTAACTATCCTGAATACTCCTGGAGACGTTGTAAAAACAACCGCAGCGAAAATATTTAATTCACCGGGATCAATAGCAACTATTCCGAGTGGATCGGCGTTAAATACTAATCCTGAATACAGCCAAGCACCTATAGCAAGAATTATAATTGAGGAGGGGATTAGTACTCTCAATCTTTCTGCAAATCTTGAGTAAACTACCATTAATGCGAAAAGAATAGGGAATATGAAAAACACACCAGCCATTATATTAGGCAAAATTGTTTCTCTGATGCCTGGAGCTACTAATAGATAAAACAATAGTATTACAGGGAATGCTAAAACTAAATTAGCAAGAAAAGATAAAACTGTATCAAACTTTCCACCAATATAGCCTGCAGGTAAACCTAAAGTAATTCCCACCACGTAAGCCACTAAACTGGCGGCTGGTGCAATAAGCAAAACTATCTGGCTCCCATAAATCATTCGGCTAAAAAGATCCCTTCCTAGAGTATCTGTTCCAAAAATATACGGAATTCCTCGAGCGACATTCATTGTTCCAGGAGGCTTTCGCCTGTACAATCCGGATTGCTCTAATGAATCGAAAAGTACAATAATATCTGCAAAAATGGCAGAAAAAACCCAGAATAAAACAATAAGTAGGCCGACTATTCCTACGGGTGAGTCAAAAATACGGCCAAGCACTCCTAACCTTGCTCTCCATTGATAGATAGCAGTGAATGTAATTGCTAATGCAAGCCAAACAGGCCAGAGCTGCTTGAAAAACGTTAACCATATTTCAAATGTGCTTATACTTTCCATTTTCTAACTAAATCTTATTCTAGGATTTAGGAAGACATAACCGATATCAGATATTAGTTGTGTTGTAAGTACTAACACAACTGCTACGACACCACAGGCTAATGTTACATCTATATCATTTTGATCAGCCGCAGAAACAAGTAAAGAGCCAAACCCCTTATAGTTAAATAACTTCTCCACAATAACTACTCCGGTTAAAAGCCAAGGAAATTGAAGCATTATTACTGTAAATGGTGCAATAAGTGCATTACGAAGAGCATGCTTTAAAACAACCGCCATAAAAGGCATTCCTTTTAATCGTGCTGTTCTGATATATTGAGATCCCATAACCTCAACCATTGAGGCTCTTGTCATTCTTGCTATGTAGCCAATATCGTACATAACCATTGTTAAGACTGGCAATGCAAAATTTTCAAAAGTAATATTGCCTGCTTTGGCAACGCCCTTAAACAGACCAAGCCAACTAGATAATAGAATTGTAAATAATATGCCGCTTACATACTGAGGCACGGATGTTGTGATGATAGAGAATATTGAAAGAGTTCTGTCCGTTTTAGTACCCTCCCTCATACCTGATAATACCCCTATTACTAATGCTATTGGTATCGTTATAATTAAAACCCAAAACATTAGGATACCAGTGTGACCTAACTTGGGCCATAGGACTTCGTTTACAGGCTTTCTGAAATGTGTTGAATAACCGAAATCACCTTGAACGGCATTTCCTAACCATTCGCCATATTGAACAAGAAGTGGTCTTTTGTAACCATTTTTATCTAACCAGCTCTGAACAGCTGCTTCTTCCATACGCATGTTGGCCTGGTTTAAAGCCATTTTTTTAAGGTTTGGTTCAATTGTAACTAACGTGAATACTATGAAAGACAAACAGATCACAGTTAAAAATAAAAGAAATATTCGTTTTATTATAAAAAATAGCATTTAATTAAATTTTTCCAAAAATATTAAACTGAGGAGTGCATTACACCCCTCAATTTAAGTATTAACTAAATTATGAAAGTGAAACTTTTTCAAAGTGCATTTCATAAGAAGCATGCATTCCATCTATACCGTGAACTTCTGGAGAAATTGTTCTATATAGTTTTCTCCATGTTGGTTGGATCATTATGCCTGAGTCCTGAAGGATGCTTTCCATTTTAGCCATTATCTTGCTTCTCTTACCAGCATCAGCAACTTTTAAAGATTCAGAAAGTAATGAATCGAATTCTGCATTACTAAATGCTGTTTCGTTCCAAGCTTCTCCACTGCGATAAGCCAAAGCGTAGAGTTGAACGCCTAGAGGTCTCTGGTTCCAACTTGTTGTTGAATAGGGATACTGAAGCCAGTTATTCCAGAAAGATGAACCAGGTATGATTGTTCTTTTTACTTTTATACCCGCACTTCTTAGTTCCTCTGCAACCGCATCCGTAGCATCTCGTCGCCACGCATCATCGATTGAGATTAACTCATGCTCATAATCTGCCATTCCTGCTTCTTCCATCAGAGCCATTGCCCCCGATTTATCTGGAGCATGTCCGGAAATAGAACCTTTTTCTATTGCAGCGTACTCAGGGTGAATTGAGCAAACATGGTGATTTTCTGCAGCAGAACCTCTGCCTTGAAAGCCAATGTCTGTAACTACTTGATTGTCACAGGCCATTTGAAGTGCATTTCTGACACGTTTATCATCATATGGTGCTACCTTAACATTAACACGTGCAATTACTGTTGCTGCTGTAACAGCCTCAACAATATCCATGCCTACTGATTCATGAACATCAATATAATCACCAGTTGTCTGATAATTTACGTGACAATCACCACCCTCAAACGCTGCTATTTCACCAGCTGGATCAGTACCATAGTCTGTAAATTCTAATCCATCCAAATGTGGTGCATCACCCCAATATCCGTCTCTTCTCGCAAATACCGCTGATTCTTCTACAGCGTGAGATATTAACGTCCATGGTGCTGTTCCAACAGGGTTTGTTATTAAATTTCTACCCAAGCTATCAAAATCTTTATGAACGATTAATGCAGGGTAATCTGTCATTCCTGGAACAATAGTTATATCAGAGTTTGGTAGGTTTAACTGAACTGTATAATCGTCTACTCTTACGATTGCACCATCAGCTGCTTTGTTTGTGGCGGCATCAATTAGAGAGGCCATTCTTCCGGCCATAGAGTTGCCTTCAACGTCCTTTTCACACCATCCATTAATATTATAAACTACATCATCAGCATTAAAGTCGTCACCATTACTCCATTTTACGCCTTTTCGTACGTGTAGGGTGTACTGTGTGGCATCATCATTTACTTCCCAGCTCTCTAAAAGCATCGGTTCAAATGTGGAGTCGTTTGTATATCTAATAAGTGTCTCACAAACCATGCGACCTAAATTTCCTTTTTCAGACCAATCATAAATTCTTGGATCTTCAAAAGGTCGAACACTCATAGAAATTTTTAAAACTCCACCTTTATTGGTAGCAGCTGACGCAACCTTTGGCGCTGCAATTCCTAGTAAACCATAGGCGGTTGCTGTTGTCGCTCCGAAGGCTGTAGCCATCGCTAGAAACTCACGGCGGTCTAATTGACCTTCTTTAGCTTCCTTAGCCATGCCAGGTATTTTCTTGTGAAGTGGTTTGTTGTTAATTGTTTTCATTTTCATTATCTTCTCCCAATTATAATTACTTAGCCCCATAAATTAACTATAAAAAAATTAACTTATTTCCGATTCGGCAGATTTAGAATTTTTATTCTAATCATAATTCGAACAATAACAACGGGTAGTCTATCGTATTTGGTTTGGGTCCTATAATTCAAAATATAACCACTGTATGATTTAACGCTATTTAGAAGGAGTTTTACTAATAAACTCCTTAACACTATCAGCGTCCATCATTCGATCAGGAAATCCAGGTGCCCTTAACTCAGTTCCAGTGTTTTCTTCCATCATTTTTATCACATTAGGCGTCCACTCATGGGCACCATATTTTTGTTTTGCTTCGATAAACATTTGATCCATTAAACCAGTAAACTTTAACGGAACACCATAGCTTTTCCCTAATTCCATCATTAATCCTAAATCTTTACATGCAAGTTCAAGCGTGAATGCTGTATCAAAACTTCCATTTAGAATAACTGGAGCTACAGTTTCAAATTCTGCACTATTACCTGAGCTTGCTTGGATTGCTTTGTAAGCTTCAGTGAGGTCAATACCTGCTTTTTTAGCTAGGAGAAGTCCCTCCCCAGCTCCGATTAAATTTACAAATGCAAGCATATTTGTAATCACTTTTAGTATGGAAGCGGTTCCGATTCCACCTAAATGAAAAATTGGTTCACCAAAGGACTCCAATGCATGTCGATGTTTTTCTAAAACCTCTTTATCACCACCTATTAGTATTGTTATTTTCCCAGCTGCCGCCCTATGTATT
>Ga0209091_10001577_pt1 | contig 19916 bp, 16 predicted proteins | sample ArcticOcean_MG_C_6_FD_187438 | JGI IMG/M metagenome (GOLD analysis project Ga0209091, IMG submission 187438) | Marine microbial communities from western Arctic Ocean - ArcticOcean_MG_CB8_128 (SPAdes) (version 2) | ecosystem: Environmental > Aquatic > Marine > Oceanic | place: Arctic Ocean...
TGAAGAACAAAAAAAGAAATTAATTGCTGGAATTGTTTTAACAGGCGGTGGTAGTCAATTAAAACATCTAAAACAACTTGTTGAATACATAACAGGAATGGACACTAGGTTAGGTCACCCCAGTGAACATTTGGCTGGAAATAATTCAATAGATATTTCAAGTCCTATGTATGCAACAGCAGTTGGATTGGTTATGAATTCAACAAAAATTAGTAAAAAAAATAACAAAAAAGAAGACGATATAGAAAATCATGAACTTGAAGAAATTGATGATACAAATCAAGGTGAAAGATTAACAATTTTTGAACAGTTTACCGAAAAAATAAAAACATTTTTAGATAACGCCGAATAAATTAAAGATTATGCAATTAAACCCAGAAATAAATAATTTACCATTTGATTTGCCTAAAAATCAAAGTAATGTAATAAAAGTCATCGGAGTTGGTGGAGGTGGAAGTAATGCTATAAATTATATGCACTCCAAAGGAATTAAGGGAGTTGATTTTGTTGTTTGTAATACTGATTCACAAGCTTTAGAAAATAGTAGGGTTGAAAATAAAATTCAACTAGGTATTTCGTTAACTGAGGGTTTAGGAGCAGGAGCTAATCCTGAAATTGGAGAAAAGGCAGCTGTTGAAAGTTTTGAGGACTTAAAGAAAATGCTTGAAACTAATACTAAAATGGTTTTTATTACTGCAGGAATGGGTGGTGGAACAGGTACTGGTGCAGCGCCAGTTATCTCTAAACTAGCTAAAGAGATGGGTATTTTAACTGTAGGAATAGTAACTATGCCTTTCCAATTTGAAGGTAAAATTAGAGGACAACAGGCTAAAACTGGAATCGAAAAATTAAGGAAGGAAGTAGATGCTTTAATTGTAATTAATAATAATAATTTAAGAGATATTTACGGAAATTTAGGTTTTAAAGAAGGATTTGCAAAAGCAGATGAAGTATTAGCAACTGCTTCTAGAGGAATAGCTGAAGTTATTACGCATCACTATACTCAAAATATTGATTTAAAAGATGCTAAAACTGTATTATCTAATAGTGGAAATGCTATTATGGGTTCTTCTACGGCTGCTGGTAGTAAAAGATCGATTGAAGCTATTTCTTCTGCTCTTGATTCACCATTGTTAAATGATAACAGAATTACCGGAGCTAAAAATGTATTATTACTAATTGTTTCAGGTAAAGAAGAAATAACTATAGATGAAATTGGTCTTATAAATGATTACATTCAAGAAAAAGCTGGACATGGAGCAAATATTATAATGGGAGTAGGTGAAGATTTGAGTTTAGAAAATTCAATTTCTGTAACTGTAATCGCAACAGGTTTTGATCCAAATCAACAAGATGAAATTATTCATTCAGACCCAAAAAAAATAATTCATAATCTTGATGAAAATAGCGGATATGTTCATAATCTAAACTCTGATATTCTTACAAATAAAAAGGATTCTTTACAATTTGATTTTACCTCAAATTCTATTGATTTTAAAAATACTAATACCGAAATTGCAAATTCAGAAAACTCTGAGTTGATAAATGACATTCATGTAGATTATGAAGAGTTGAATTTAATAATTAGTGAAGATGAAATTGAAATTAACGATATTCCTGTTAATTTAAATAAAATTAAAGTTATTAAGCCCGAGGAGGTTGAACCTATTGATCAAGTTTCTTTTGACTTTGATATGCCATTAAAAAAACAAATAATTGAATCAGGTAAGATTGTTCACGAGTTAATTGAGGATGTAAATGAAATAGAAGTTAATAACCCGGTTCATATCATCCCTGTAACTGAATTTAATGGAATAAATGCTAATAAATCTGGTATTGACGATTATGAAATTGAAAGTAAATTGACTGAACCTTCGCTGTCTGATATAAATATTGATAATAAAGAAATTGTTTTAAATCCTTTAAATAGTTCCATAGCTGATGGATTGTCTAAACGAACTGAAGAAAGAAAAATAAAACTGAAGGAATATAATTACAATTTTGCAAAAGCTAATAATATTAAATCTATGGAAAACGAACCTGCTTTTAAAAGATCTGGTGTTAGTTTAGATAATGTGGATCAATTTAAATCTTCCAGAACAGTTGTCAGTGAAGATTCTAATGGAGAAATTAACTTACGAACTAACAATTCGTTTTTACATGATAACGTAGATTAAAACAAAAAACATATGAAATTGATAGACAAAATATCTAGTTCAATTATTTCAGCAATGAAAGAAAAGAATGTGAGTGAATTAGAATCTTTAAGAGCAATTAAGTCAGCACTTTTATTAGCACAAACACAAAAAGGTTCAGAAGGAAATGTTAGTCAATCAGAAGAAGTTAAAATTCTTCAAAAACTGGTTAAACAAAGAAAAGAAAGTGCTGAGATATATAATAAACAAAACAGGCTAGAACTTGCAGATGTTGAAATTAGACAGTTTAAGATAATTGAAAGATTTTTACCATCTCAAATTAGTGTAGAAGACTTAGAAAAAATAATTATTGAAATTATAAATCAGACTGGAGCAGAGGGAATGAATGACATGGGTAAAGTAATGGGAATTGCATCAACTAAGCTATCGGGAAAAGCTGATGGAAAAACTATATCTAATATTATTCGCTCAAAACTAATGTAATAAATCGGCCCAGTAGTTCAACTGGATAGAATATCAGATTTCGGCTCTGACGGTTGGAGGTTCGAATCCTCCCTGGGTCACTAATAATTTATTTTTTATGAGGTTTTTTTTATATCTATTTTTTATTTTAAATATAACAAGCCTAAGTTGTCAAGACAATATAGAATCTTATAATATCACATTAAATATCAAAAACATTAAGTCTAAGGGTAATTTATTCATTGCAATATGGACTGATTCTAATGCATTTAATTCTAACAAATCAGATAGTTCAGAATCAAAAAATGGATTTAAATATGGATTTAAAGAAAGTGTTAACCAAAAATATTTTAATAAAACAATTAAACTGCCAAAAGGGAAATATCTAGTTTCAATTTATTTGGATAAAAATTTTAACAATAAAATGGATTACAATTTTCTAGGAATTCCAAAAGAGCAATATGGTTTTTCAACAAACAAAATAATAAGGTTCAGAAAGCCAAGTTTTGATGAGGCATCATTTGTCTTTCAAAACAATTTAATTTTAGATATTTCTTTGCAATAATTATAGTCTAACTGTTTTTGTAATTTTTAAATTTTTGTTAGGTTCTACAATTATATTTAATATTTCAAAAGGCATTTCAATTGAATTTAAAATTTCTTTTGTTTTTACTGTTATTAGTAATTCATCATTCGCTGGAACTTCAATTACTGAACCATAGCTATGAAAAGTGTAATCTCCTGTATATTTCAGTTTTAATGGTACTACGCTGTGATTTTTAAGTTTAATAGTTACTATCTTTTTATAATATCCATTTGATGTAATAGTTAGATTTTTGTCAATTACAGGCAAAAGGTTTTCTTTTTTTCCAATTAACATATCTCTGTGCCAAACGAAAGTTTTTTGCGAAAAAAGAGCATCTCTAATACTTCTTTTTGTAATATTTTTTGATATAATAAAGGTTATCGGTCTATGATGATTTTTTTCTTTATCAAATGTCCAATCTATTAAACCGTGTATATCACTTGTACCCATTATGGTTAAATTATTTTCAAGAGCAAGGGCTAGTGCTTCTTCTGAGTAAGTATGTTCATTTACGACTTCAATTCCATGAAATAATTTCTTTTGTAATAATCTTTCATGTAACTTATCTAAACGTGCTATTGCGTCGTCTCTATTTTCAACCCAATTAGGATGGTTCCAAAACACAAAGGCTCCTTGTTTATTGGCTTCTATCATAGCTTTCTCCCCGTCAGGATTTATTAATAAGTTAGAATCCTTAACAAATACTGCATTAAAGTGTCCAGGAGGCATTGGTTTAGTTATTTCAGAACCGTTTATTATCATTAAAGGCTCGTTTTTAGTCAACATTGCATTTGATATTTGAAATGATCTGTTTCTGTCTTTTATATCTATATCGTTCTTATAAGATAAATATTCTAAATGTTCTGTTAAAGAAATCAAGTCAAGTCCTTCCCTTCTAGCTTCTTTTACTCTTATGCTTGGCCAAACTTCTCCGTCAGAAAACACTGTATGAATATGTAAGTCTGAAGAAATTAAAAACACACCATCAGGACTTTTAAAAAATTCTTTTCGGTCTTGTGAATTTACTTTTATTAGGGAAAATAGTATAAGAATTAGTAGTGCTTTTTTTTTCATTATTAAAAGTTTGATTAATTGTTTTACTATATTTAATATAAATTTACAATTTAATTTTAAATATAATGAAACACATAAAATATCCTATTTTAATCACATTTCTATTTATTTTTAATTCTTGTGCCTCTCTATCTTTATTTTCACCTGAAACACATAATCATTATACTAATAGTAATGATAGTTTAAATAAAAATGAGCCAGTAGTAAATAAAGCAAATACTATAAATTTATTTAATGGCACTGATTTAAGTGGTTGGATTATTTATGGAACTGAAAAGTGGTATGTTGAGGACGGTTTGTTGATATGTGAAAGTGGACCAAATGCTGAATACGGGTATCTAGGTACTGATGATTATTACAAGGATTTTGTTTTGAACCTTGAGTTTTTGCAAGAGGCTAATGGAAATAGTGGTGTTTTTTTTAGATCAACTATTGAAGGCACTAAAGTTAGTGGTTGGCAAGTTGAGGTAGCTCCACCAGGATCATTCACTGGAGGAATATACGAGTCATACGGTAGAGGTTGGCTTGTAAAGCCTAGTTTTGGTAAAGATTCATCTTTGATTATGGGCGATTGGAATAAGCTTACTGTAAAAGTTCAAGATCAAACCGTTACTACTTGGTTAAATGGCAAAAAAATGATTTCTTATACTGATAAAAATATTGGTGAAGCTAATGGTAGAATTGCTTTACAAATTCATGATGGCGGTGGAATTAAGGTTAAGTGGAGAAACATTAAACTTCACAAATTAGACAGTCAGATATAGATATTAACTTTTAAAAATTTTTCCAGAAGAATGGTCTCTAGAGGCGCCAGTAACATTTTTCAAACAATTTATTTTATTGTCAAATCGAAGTAAACCCATATAAGCAAAAATTAAAGCTTCTTTATTATTAATAATTTCTTTTTCTGGTATAATAACTTCGCATCTTAGCTTACTTTTCAATTTATTAATTATAGTTTTATTGTATGTTCCTCCTCCTGTAACTAATATTTTTTCGTTTTTTATATTTCCTTTAATTGAATTTTCAATCTGTTCTGTTATATGTTCGACAAATGTTTTTAATACATTATGATTATTAATTGAATATGAATCTATTAATGGTAATATGTTTTCGTTTACATATTCAATTCCCAATGATTTTGGTCCCTTAAGTTTATAATAGTCTAAGGAATTCAATTTTTTCAATAAATTAACATTCACACTTCCTTTCTCAGAAAGTTTTCCATTTTCATCAAAAGGTTTACCTAGTTTTTTTGAATAATAATTTAGAACTGTATTGACAGGGCAAATATCAAAAGCCTTAATTGATTTATTTTTTTTTATTGAAATATTACAAAAACCACCAAGGTTTAAGCAATACTTATATTCTTTAAAGAGGTTTAAATCTCCAATAGGTACTAAGGGAGCACCTTGCCCTCCAAGTTCTACATCTTGAGTTCTGAAGTCACATATTAAACTAGAGTTTATATTATTAAATATTATTTCACCATTTCCAATTTGTTTGGTTATACCTTTTTCTGGCTTATGAAAAACTGTGTGACCGTGAGAAGAGACTAAATTGACTTTTGGACCTCCTATTTCAAACATAAATTTATTAATATAATTACTAATTAGTTTTCCATATTCATGATCTAAAATATTAAGATCCTTTTCGTCCAAATTTATAGCATTTGAAAGTCTATCTATCCAATTAGATGAATAATTGAAAGTTTCACTATTTAAGATTTTAAACTTAGAATAATTATCGCTGTCAAATGACACTAAGCATAAGTCAAGCCCATCAAGTGAAGTCCCGCTCATAACACCAATAACGTTAATGGGTTTTAAATACACATTTTAAAATTTGTTATTAAATTAATTAAAAACTTTGTAATTAATTTAATTAATTAGAGAGGATAATTCAGAAATTGTTTCAGTGGGATTTTTAGATTTAAACACAAAACTTCCAGCAACTAGTGCGTTAGCTCCACAATCAATTAGTTTTTTTGCGTTTTCTGAATTAACACCGCCGTCTATTTCAATGATTGCTTTAGAACTTTGTTCTTTGATCAATGATTTAAGTTCCTCAATTTTAGAGTATGTACCTTCAATAAACGACTGACCACCAAATCCAGGATTAACACTCATAATACACACTAAATCAAGTTCCTTAATAATTGATTTTAATGATGAGATTGGAGTGTGAGGGTTTATAGCTACACCAGCTTTCATTTTTAAATCTTTGACTCTCTGAACAGTTCTGTGTAGATGAGTGCAAGCTTCGTAATGAACAGTTAGGATATCTGCACCAAGTTCAGCAAAGCTTTCTAAATAATTGTCAGGGTTGACAATCATTAAATGAACATCTAAAGTTTTTTTTGCATTTTTTTTTAAAACTTTCATTATTGGAGTTCCAAAAGAAATATTTGGCACAAAAACTCCATCCATTACGTCAATATGAAACCAGTTAGCTTCACTTTTATTTACCATTTCAATTTCACTATTTAGATTTCCAAAATCACAAGCAAGCATTGATGGAGCAATTATATTCATTATTAACCTAAATAAGTTTTTAATATCCTGCTTCTTGAAGTGTGTTTAAGTCTTCTGATGGCCTTTTCTTTAATCTGTCTTACTCTTTCTCTAGTAAGATCGAATGTTTCTCCAATTTCTTCTAAAGTCATAGCGTGTTTCTCACCTAAACCAAAATATAATCTAACTACGTCAGCTTCTCTAGGAGTAAGTGTTTCAAGAGCTCTCTCAATTTCAGTTCTTAGAGATTCATGTAATAAATTTCTGTCAGGATTTGGTGATTCACCACTACGAAGAACGTCATAAAGATTTGAATCTTCTCCTTCAACTAATGGTGCATCCATAGATACGTGTCTTCCAGAGTTTTTCATAGATTCTTTAACGTCAGAAACTGTCATGTCTAACTCTTTAGCAATTTCTTCTGCTGAAGGAACTCTTTCATTAGCCTGTTCCAAAAAAGCATACATTTTATTAATTTTATTAATAGAACCAATTTTATTTAAAGGAAGTCTAACTATTCTTGATTGTTCTGCTAAAGCTTGTAATATTGATTGCCTAATCCACCAAACTGCGTACGAGATAAATTTAAATCCTCTTGTTTCATCAAATCTTTTAGCAGCCTTAATTAAACCTAAATTTCCTTCATTTATTAGATCGGGAAGAGTCAGTCCCTGATTTTGATATTGCTTTGCTACTGAAACAACAAATCTTAAATTTGCTTTTGTAAGTTTATCTAATGCATTTGCATCTCCTGCTCTAATTTTTTGAGCTAATTCAACCTCTTCTTCAGCGGTAATTAAGTCGACCTTTCCTATTTCTTGTAAGTATTTATCTAAGGATGCAGTTTCTCTATTGGTTACCTGTTTGGTTATTTTTAATTGTCTCATTGTGATGTATTAGACTTATTATACGTTAAAATATATAAAAAGGTTACAGTAATTATAAATTCAATTATCTATTGCCTCTATTATTATTTCTATTATCTCTCCCTCTGTTGTCTGTTCGAGGAGCCCTAGGTGGTCTTTCAACGTAACCTTCAGGCTTTTCCAATAAAGCTTTTCTTGAAACTTTTTCTTTTCTTGTTCTTGGATCTGTTCCAAAGTACTTAACTTCTAATTCATCTCCAAGTTTAAGAACGTCACTAACATTATCTGTTCTTTCCCAAGCAATTTCACTTACGTGTAATAAAACTTCATTTCCTGGAGCATCCAGATATTCAACTACAGCTCCAAAATCTAACATTTTTATTACTTTAACTTTATAATTATCCCCTTTTACTGGTTTAAATAAAAGTGACTCTATTTTAGTTAGAACAGAATCAATTCCTTCTTGATCAGTTCCAAGTATTTCTACAATGCCTTCTTCAGTTACAGGATCTTCATTTATAACGATTGTACAACCAGTTGTTTTTTGTAACTCTTGAATTACTTTACCACCTGGTCCTATAAATGGTCCTATAAATTCATTAGGAATTCTACTAGTAACCATTTTTGGAGAATGTGATTTAACATCTGCATTTGGTCTTTCTATAGTTTCAGTTATTTTATTTAAAATATGAAGTCTTCCATCTCTTGCTTGTTTTAATGCATTAACTAAGATTTCATATGATAATCCTTTAATTTTAATGTCCATTTGGCAAGCAGTTATTCCTTCAGAAGTTCCAGTAACTTTAAAGTCCATGTCTCCTAAATGGTCTTCATCACCTAAAATATCACTTAAAACTGCATACCTATCTCCATCTGAAATTAGTCCCATTGCAATTCCGGAAACAGGTCTAGTTATTTGAACTCCTGCATCCATAAGTGCCATAGTTCCTGAACAAACTGTTGCCATTGAAGATGAACCGTTAGACTCAAGCACTTCACTTACTACTCTCACAGTGTAAGGACAATCATCTGGAATCATTCCCTTTAATCCTCTTTGAGCTAAGTTACCATGTCCAACTTCTCTTCTTGATGTTCCTCTAAGAGGTCTTGCCTCTCCAGTACAAAATGGTGGGAAGTTATAATGAAGATAAAAATTTTCTTCACCTTCAAAAGAAGGCATGTCAATTTTGTTAGCATCTCTGGATGTTCCAAGAGTAACTGTAGCTAGAGCTTGAGTTTCTCCTCTTGTAAAAATAGCAGATCCATGAGTAGACGGTAAGTAATCTACCTCACACCATATATCTCTTATTTCATCAGTTTTTCTTCCATCAAGTCTTACACCTTCGCTTAATGTAAGCTCTCTAATAGCTTCTTTTTGAGACTTATTAAAGTATTCTCCAATTAGTTTTCCGTGCTCTTCAATTTCCTCCTCATTAAAAGATGATTTAATTTCCTCTTTTAAATTTGAAAAAGCTAAACTACGTTCAGCTTTAGAAGTTCCTTTTTTAGCTATAGCATAACATTTATCATATGAAGCGTCGTGAATTACTTTTGCTAATTCCTCATTTTTACTACTAGTTTCATATTCTCTTACTTGCTTTCTTCCAACTGCATCTGCTAATCTCTCTTGTGCCTTAATTTGAATTTTTATTGATTCATGGGCGAATTTGATTGCTTCAGCCATTTCCTCTTCACTACACTCATCCATTTCTCCTTCAACCATCATTACTGAATCAGCTGAAGCACCAACCATCATTTCAATATCAGCATTAGCTAATTGAGCTCTGCTTGGGTTGATAACAAATTTACCATCAATTCTTGCTACACGAGCTTCTGATATTGCACATTCAAAAGGGAAATCACTTAATTGGATAGCAGCAGAGGCTGCAAGTCCTGCAAGAGCATCAGGCATTACATCTTCATCATGAGACATTAATTGTATCATAACCTGAACCTCAGAATGATAATCTTTTGGGAATAAAGGACGTAATACCCTGTCTACTAATCTCATAGTTAACACTTCGCCATCACTCGGTCTAGCTTCTCTTTTAAAAAAACCTCCTGGATATCTTCCTGCAGCAGCAAATTTTTCTCTATAATCTACAGTAAGAGGAAGGAAATTAACATTGCTTGCTTCGTAGTTAGAAACTACAGTACATAAAAGCATTGCTTTCCCCATTTGAACAACTACTGAACCGTGTGCTTGTTTAGCAAGTTTACCGGTTTCTATAGTTATTACTCTTCCATCTCCTAAATCGATGGATTCATTATAAGTTTTGATTTTCATATTTTTCATTAAATTAATTAAGTTGTGTTGTGTCTTAAGTAGAATACCAATGAAAAACTATGTAAAACTATTTACGTAAGTTTAATTTCTTGATTATCTCACGGTATCTATTAATGTCTTTTTTCTTTAGATAACTCAACAAACTCTTTCTTTTACCAACCATCATCACTAAAGATCTTTCTGTATTAAAATCTTTTCTGTTGTTTTTAAGATGTTCAGTTAAGTGATTTATTCGTTTTGTGAATAATGCAATTTGACCTTCCGCCGAACCAGTATCAGATTCTGATTTTCCGTGTTCTTTGAAAATTTCTTTTTTGTTTTCTTTTGTTAAATACATGCCAATATTGTTATAAATGATTCTTATGTAGCAAATTAATTTTTAATAAGCGCGGCAAATATAAGATTAAATTTGGTAAATATGTAATTTTAAATAGACCTTAATGGTCTATTGAGGATCAAATCAAAATAAAGATTAATTTTTTTCTTGAGTTCAGTTCTAGAACTTATAAAATCTAAAAATCCATGTTCTAATAAAAATTCAGAAGTTTGAAAACCCTCTGGCAAGTCTTTTCCTGTGGTATCTTTAACAACTCTTGGCCCAGCAAAAGCTATTAATGCTCCAGGTTCAGAAATATTAATATCTCCAAGCATTGCAAAAGATGCTGTTGTACCACCAGTTGTTGGATCAGTACAAAGAGATACATATGGCAATTTATTATTAGCTAGCTGAGCTAGTTTTGCAGATGTTTTAGCCATTTGCATTAAAGAAATGGCTCCCTCCATCATTCTAGCTCCTCCAGATTTTGAAATTATAATTAAAGGAAGATTCTTTTTAATTGCAGTGTCAACAGCTCTACTAATTTTTTCACCTACAACTGAACCCATAGATCCACCAATAAATTTAAAATCCATACATGCTATTACAACATTTTCACCACATGATTTTCCTACAGCAACTTTTACAGCATCATTCAATCCTGTTTTTTTTCTTGCAACCTTTACTCTTTCATTATAAGATTTTTTATCTATGAATTTTAAAGGATCTTTAGATTTAATATTTTGATCTATTTCCTTAAACTTATCATCAAATAAAATATTGAAATATTCTTGGCTACCAATTCTTATGTGAAACCCGTCTTCTGGTGAGACAAAAGAGTTATTTTCTAATTCTTCAGTATCAATAATTTTTCCAGTAGGTGTTTTATGCCATAAACCCTCAGGTGTATCCTTTTTTTCTTTTGTGGAAGTATGTATTCCTTTTGTTTTTCTTTTAAACCAAGCCATATAAAGGATGTTTTTTCAAATATACTAAACCAAATTTAGTTCAAAGTATTTACGTTATTTAGATCTTCAAACGCTTGAGTAAGTCTAGAAATAAAACTTTCTTCTGCTTTTCTTAACCAAGCTCTTGGATCATAATATTTTTTATTAGGAATATCAATGCCTTCAGAATTTCCTATTTGAGATTTCAAGTAATCTTTATTTGTATTAAAATAATCTCTGATACCGCACATAAATGCATATTGCATATCAGTATCTATATTCATTTTAATTGCTCCGTAATCTATTGCTTCTCTAATTTCTTCGACAGATGAGCCTGATCCACCGTGAAATACAAAATTTATACTATTATGCTCTAAATTGTATTTTTTAGAAATATAATCTTGAGAATTTTTTAAAATTTTTGGGGTCAGTTTTACATTTCCAGGTTTGTAAACTCCGTGAACATTTCCAAATGCAGCAGCAATCGTAAATTTATCACTTATTTTAGATAATTCTTCATATGCATATGCAACTTCTTCAGGTTGAGTATAAAGTTTTGAGTCATCTACGTCAGTGTTATCTACTCCATCTTCTTCACCACCTGTAATACCTAATTCTATTTCTAAAGTCATTCCTATTTTACTCATTCTCTTTAAATATTCTTTACAAATAGAAATATTTTCTTCAATTGGTTCTTCAGAAAGATCTATCATATGAGAACTAAATAGAGATTTCCCTGTTTTCTCAAAGTGTTCTTCACTTGCTAAAAGTAATCCATCAATCCAAGGTAAAAGTTTTTTTGCTGCATGATCTGTATGTAAAATTACCGGAACATTGTACGCTTCGGAAAGTTCGTGAACATGTTTTGCACCAGCTATAGCACCTTTAATTGCAGCATTTTGATTTTCGTTTGATAGTCCTTTCCCTGCGTTAAAAATAGCTCCTCCATTTGAAAACTGTATAATCACTGGAGCATTTAATTTTGAGGCTGTTTCTAAAACTCCATTAATTGAATTAGATCCTATTACATTTACTGCAGGAAGCGCAAATTTTTTCGCTTTTGCTAGATTAAAAATTTCTTGAACTTCGTCCCCCGTAGCAACACCACCTTTGATTTTATTATTCATTTTGAGTTTTTGTTAGGGCGCTAAAATAAAAAGAATTATTGATCCTAAAAAGGATAATTTAAACCAATGTTAAATACAGCCTTTTGTAAACTAAAATCAGTAAACCATCTATCTTTGGCCTTGAGAATAGGATTATAAGTTTTTAGCCCCATGTCTAGTCTCAAAATAAAATATCCAAGGTTATATCTTAATCCCACTCCACTTCCAATAGCTATTTCATCAAAATCTTTAAAACTATTAAATGTTCTTTTAGAATTATCAGTGTCATCAAATACATTCCATATATTTCCAAAATCTCCAAATACAGCACCATTTAATTTCCCTAAAATTTTAAATCTATATTCGATATTCAGAGCTATTTTCATATTAGCTTCGTTAAATTCACTTAGAGCTTCACTACTTCCAGGTCCAAGTCTGTAAACTTCCCATGCCCTATTATCATTTGATCCCCCTGCAAAAAAGGATTTTGAAAAAGGAATATTATTTGAGTTTCCAAAAGGGATAGCTATTCCAAAAAATGATCTGAAAGCTATTTTTGAGTTTAATCCAACTGACCAATGTTTAATGTAACCTAACTCAGTTTTTATAAATTGTGAGTAGGCTAGTCCTAATAATTTGTTTTTACCAAATTCATCTTTAGAAACATTTAAAAGATTACTAGCAATATTTGCAATATTTCCTGAGAGTTCTACTTTTAATTTAAATTCCGAAAACTTATTCTCAAAGATATTTATTTTTGACTTATTTGAATAAGAAAAACTAGAACCTATGATTAGATTATTAGATGTTAATCTTTTTTTTCTATCATTTGTATAATTAATTTTGTTAAAATCATCTTTTGATACCGAAAATTCTTCAAAAACAACATCATTGATAAATGAATTAATTCCATCAGGAATAATTAAGTTGTTATTTACATCAAAATAATTTGACGGAGTATTATAGATTTTGGCAATGTCGTTAATAGAGTTAAATGAATTTGAGTATATGTTAAAGTAATTAATAATGTTTTTATTATTTACAAATTCAATATTTATTAAACTGAAATTGTTTCTTCTAGATTTTTCGTCTGTCCATTCATAATTTAAGTCAAATTTAAAATTTTGTCTATCTAGCCCAATATTTGTTTGATTTGATGTTCCAATATTTAAATATGTAATTGGTTTATTTTCTGTCTTAATAATTTTTTTCAAGTTAATTGTTGGAAAAAGTCTTGGGAATTTTAGCCTTAAGTCAAATCCGTATTCTGAAATAGTAGTATTTGCTGACTTTCCTATAGTTCCTCTAGTAGTAAATTCTAATTTCTCTCCCGATTTAAAAATATTTCTATTGATTAATGACGTTTCAAAAGCTATTCCAATATTCTCAATATTAGAGTGTTTCAGGTCTAAACCAAATCTAAACGAATATTTTTTTTTAGGCACTAAAAATATATTAGCCTCCAATTGTTTATCCGTTTCGTTTATATAACTGTAATTAATTGATGGGTATTGAAAATTATCAAAAATATTTAACTGATTTATTGTTTTGGTTCTTTTAAAATCACTATAAAAATCATTTTCCTTAACCAAAATCAAATCAGATAATATCTTAGGGTTATAATCTAAAGTAGAGTTAGAGAAAAAATTAATAGAATCGTATTTAAATAATTTCTTAGTTTCATTGATTATCTCTTCATTTTCTACGAATAAATTAATTTTGTTTACAGTATGTTTTTTGTAATATTTGTTTAAACCTTTTTCTTTAATAATAATTTCAACTGGAATATTGAATTTTAAATTTGTTGTATCAAGATTTATTTTAAAAGAAATAGAATTTATTTGAAAATCGTAAATTCCGAAATTTTTAAATAAATTATCAATTCTGTTTCTTTCTAATTCAAACTTCTTAGTATTAAAAATTGTATTCGATTTTAATATTGATTTTTCAATGTTTAAATTAAATATAGATTCTAAAACTTTAGATTCAATATTTGTAGAGATACTGTCTAATATGTATTGATTACCAGTCTTTACATTATATATAACTTTACCTAATTTTTTATTATTTTGATCAATAATTACTTTTGAAGATATTTTAGAATTAAAATATCCATTATTTTTATAGTATGATTTTAAATTTTCAATTGAAATTTTTGTTTTTACAGAATCAATAATTTCTAATTTTTCTCCATTCTTTTTTTTCCAATTGTTTAAGTCCTTATAGTATTTGTTTAATTGTGAAACTTGCTTTTTAGAAAGTACTGAATTAAGTCTCTTTTCTCTGTTGACTCTCTTGTTGATCCAATTATTAAATATTGAATCACTATTTTTTTTTGATGATTGATATAGTTTGCCTGCTAAAGGAAATCCAATTAAGTAAGTGTTTTTTTTTTGGGCTAGAAGGGGAGACAATGAATCAGTAGAAATTTGTAAACCATTTACAAAAATCTCATTTGATCTAAGTATTAAATTACCTCGATTTAGATCTTTTGTTATACTACAGCTAAAAATTGTAAGACTGGTAGTTACAAATAATGTTATTTTTGTTATAAATTTTTTCACATTACAATTATAATTCAAAAATACATCATTATTAATGCTTAGCAAAAACGAAATAAAACTGATTAAAAGTTTGAAAAATAAAAAACAACGTCATTTGAATAAAATGTTTGTAGTTGAAGGAAAAAAATCAGTTTCTGAATTTATTAATTCATCATTTGATTTACATAAATTGTTTTCAATCAATATTAATGATTTTAATATGATTGATGTAAATCAAATATCAAAATCTGAATTAGGAAAAATTAGTTTTTTAACTAATCCAGATGATCATTTAGCAATTTTTAAAATGCCAGACGAAAAGCCTTTAAATGAAAATTATTTATTAGTAGGTTTAGAATCAATAAACGACCCTGGTAATCTAGGAACTATTATAAGAACATGTGAGTGGTTTGGAATTAAAGATATAGTATGTTCTTTAGATTCAGTAGATTGTTATAACCCTAAGGTTGTTCAATCCGCTATGGGTTCTTTGTCTAGAATTAATATCACATACTTAGATCTGACAAAGTTTTTAAAATCAAAATCGCTAAAAAAATTCGGAACTTTTATTGATGGAGAATCAGTTTTTGAAAATAAAATTAGTGTAGATAAAGGAATTGTAGTTTTTGGAAACGAGGCAAATGGTATTTCTGATGATCTTAGGGTTTTGTTTGATATTAAGTTAACAATTCCAAGATTCAATAATGAAAGTTATCCTGAAAGTCTAAACCTTTCAAATTCAGTAGGTATTGTTTTATCAGAGTTTTCAAGGAAGTTTAATGAAAAGAGAAGTTTATAAAAATTGCTCTAGCAGACATTTTATCAATGTTGCCTGTGTAAATACTAGTTGACGTATTATCTGGAATTAGTTCATTCTTTAAAGAAAAAACTCCTCTGATTGATGGAGAAAATTTAAAATATTGTAAGTAAAAGTCAATTCCAAATCCCAGTTCGTAATAAAATGTATTTGTTTTGACTCTAAAAACATTGGATGTATTGTCTTGTGGATTATTTTGATTACTGGATAAATTAAATGAAGTTGATAAACCACCCAAAACATAGGGTCTAATATTATTATATCTTTTTGCGCTATATTTTAATAATAATGGTAATTGAATGTAAGTAGATTTAATTTCTCTTTCTTCATTATTAGGATACAAGACATTAAGCTTATTTGTCTTTAGCCCTGGTTCAAATCTTAAATTAAGATTTTTTCTTAATTTCAAATCTCCAATTAATCCAACACTAAAACCAAATGAATTTTCAATGTTAATTCTTTCGTTAGAGTTTGGATTGTTTAAGTAATCAAGTTTATAGTTGTAGTTGTTTAATCCTATGTAGTATCCGAAATGGATTTTTTTTTGATCAAAATTTTGTAGGTTACTAATTTTTGTATTATTTCTTTGTGAATAAATACTTGTTGACAAGAAAAAAAGGGATAAAAAAAGTGAAAATCTTTTCATTTACAATCAAATGTAGTAAAGAAAATTATGTTTAAGAATGATAATAACTAAATAAATATACTTCATTTTTTAAAATCAAGTATATTTGTGTTGTAATACCAAGTTGTATTTATGAAAATCATAATTGCCGGAGCAGGCGAAGTTGGATATCATTTAGCAAAGTTGCTCTCATTTGAATCTCAAGATATTACCTTAATTGATAATAATGAGTCAAGTATTAATATTGCTGAAAACAAACTTGATATTAAAACTATTGAAGGAGATTCTACTTCTATTTCAGTTCTAAAAAAAGCTGATGTTGAAAATTCTGATTTAGTTGTTTCACTCACAAGTTCGGAATCTACCAATTTTACTACTTGTTTTTTATCAAAACAACTAGGTGCAAAACGTACTATTGCAAGAATTTCTAATGTTGAGTTTCTGGAAAATTCAAATTCTATAGATTTTAATTCTATTGGAATTGATGTTTTGATATCTCCTGAAAATTTAGCAAATGAAGAGATTAAACATTTAATTAACGAATCAGCTTTTTCCACTAGTCATGATTTTGAAGAGGGGATATTAAAAATGATGGGTATTAAATTATCAAAAAACGCCCCTTTTATTGGTAAAACAGTTATGGAGGCTGCTTCTGTTTTTCCAGGTATTCACTTTATGCCTATTGCCCTTAAAAGAGAAGATAGTGAAACAACCATAATTCCAAGAGGAAATACTATTTTTTGTGAATCAGATCAAGTCTATTTTATAACTAATAAAAAAGGATTAAATGAATTGTATAATTTAATTGGCACTGTAAAGCAAAAAATTAATAATGTTATGATCCTTGGAGCAGGAAGAGTTGGATCAAAATTGGCAAAAGATTTAAGTGAAAAAGGGCTAAATGTTAAGTTGATCGAAAAAAATAAAGATAAAGCAAGTCAATTAGCTGAAGATCTTAATAATGTTATGGTTTTAAATGTTGATGGAAGAAATATTGATTTTTTAGTTGAAGAAAATCTAGATAATATGGATGCTTTTATTGCTACTACAGGAAATTCTGAAACAAATATTATGTCTTGTTTAATGGCTAAGTCTAAGAACATAAAAAAAACTATAGCTCTTGTTGAAAATATGGATTATTTCAACCTTTCGCAGTCAATAGGAATTGATACATTAATTAATAAAAAACTTTTAGCAGCTAATGATATTTTTAAATATGTAAGAAAGGGTGAAATTGTTGAATTAGCAAAACTAAGCGATATGGATGCTGAAATTGTTGAGTTTATTGTTAATGAAAATTCTAAAGTATTAAACAAAAAAATTGTTGATTTAAATTTTCCTTTGGACGCAATAATTGGTGGTGTCATAAGAGGAGGAAATGGATTAATTGTACTTGGTGATTTTGAAATTAAAATTGGTGATAGAGTTTTAGTTTGTTCAACTCCCGAGGGATTAAAGACGGTGGAAAGTTTATTTTTATAACTATTTATGTTTAAACTTAATAGAAAATTAATCTTATATATCATAGGTCTTTTGTTGTTGTTCAACGGATTAGCTATGCTTTCTTCTTCTTTTGTTAGTTTTATTACAAATGACGGTGTTTTGAAAGAAGTTACAGCCTCAGCTATTATTACAATTATAATAGGTTGGCTACTAATGAAATTGACAAAAAGTAATATTAGACAAATTAATAAACGTGACGGTTATCTAATTGTTACAATTGGCTGGCTCACTATGGTTTTCTCAGGAATGCTTCCTTATTATTTAACAGATTCTATTACTTATTTTCCCAACCTTCTTTTTGAAACCATGTCCGGTTACACTACAACAGGTTCGACTATACTAAATGATATTGAAGCATTGCCAAAAAGTATCATTTTTTGGAGAAGCATGACTCATTGGCTTGGCGGTATGGGTATTATTGTATTAGCAATAGCTATTTTACCTTTACTAGGCATTGGTGGTATGCAACTTTTTTCTGCCGAAGCTCCAGGCACTGGAATTGGTGGTGATAAAATACACCCCAGAATTAGTGATACCGCTAAAAGACTTTGGATAATTTATGTTGGATTAACAATCCTAGAGACTGTATTGTTAAAACTTGCTGGTATGAGTTTTTTTGATGCAATTAACAGTTCGATGAGTAATATTGCTTCCGGTGGTTTTTCATCTAAAAATGAAAGTATTGGGTATTGGAATGATACTCCTCTTATTCAGTATATTATTATTTTATTTATGTTCTTAGCAGGAACTAATTTTATCCTTATATATTTTGGACTTACTGGAAAACTCAAGAAAATTATTCAAGACACTGAATTTAAATGGTATTTTTCTTTTATTGTAGTGTTTACTATAATTGTTACTTCTGTATTGTTTTTTTCAGTTGATTTAAATGAAACTGATGTCTTTCATCCTCAGGTTTTAGGAAAGTTTGAAAGCAGTTTTAGACATTCACTTTTTCAGGTTGTAGCTTTAGTGACTACGACTGGCTTTGTCACTGGAGATTTTATTTCTTGGACTCCTTTTTTAACTATGTTATTTTTTGGTATTATGTTCATGGGAGGTTCATCTGGCTCAACATCTGGTGGAGTAAAAGTATTGAGACATTTGATTTTAATAAAAAATGGTATGTTAGAGTTCAAAAGGTCTTTACATCCAAATGCTATTTTTCATCTAAGACATAATAATTCTGTGGTAGAAAAACCAATTATTATTCATGTTTTAGCTTTCTTTATTTTATATCTAATATTATTTATTATTGGTGCTGGAGTTTTGAGTTTAGTAGGTCTTGACTTTGAATCTGCTATAGGAGCAGCAGCATCATCAATTGGAAATGTAGGTCCTGCTTTGGGAACTCTTGGTCCCTTAAGTAATTTTGAAAGTTTGCCTGTAATTGGAAAATATTGGTGCTCTTTTTTAATGTTAATTGGTAGGCTGGAATTATTTACGGTATTAATATTATTTACGCCCTATTTTTGGAGAGATCACTAATCTTCAACTGCATTTTTAATTCGTTGAATAGCATTTTTGATATTTTCAGTTGAAGCAGCATAAGATATCCTGATATTATTTGGAGAACCAAAAGCTTCTCCGGTAACAGTTGCAACATGTGCTTTTTCGAGTAAATAAATAGCAAAATCAGAGGCATTATTTATTTTTTTCTTCTTCAGAGTTTTACCAAAAAATGATGATATATCAGGAAAAACATAAAAAGCCCCTTTCGGCTCATTTAATTTAAATCCTTTTATATCTTTTAAAAGGTTAATTATCAATTCTTTTCTTGATTTAAATTCATCTATCATGTATTTGATTTCACTAACAGGTGCTTCAAGAGCAGCTATACAAGCACGTTGAGCAATACAGTTTGTTCCACTAGTGATTTGTCCTTGCATTTTTGTGCATGCTTTAGCTATCCAGTTTGGTGCACCAATATAACCAACTCTCCATCCAGTCATGGCAAATGCTTTTGCTAGCCCATTAACAGTGATTGTTCTGTCATACATGGACGGAATTTTTGCAAAACTAAAATGTGGAATACCATAATTTATGTGCTCATAAATTTCATCAGATAGTATAAATATGTCTGGGTATTTTTCTAAAATCTTAGCCAGTGCTTTG
>Ga0209091_10001579_pt1 | contig 19908 bp, 31 predicted proteins | sample ArcticOcean_MG_C_6_FD_187438 | JGI IMG/M metagenome (GOLD analysis project Ga0209091, IMG submission 187438) | Marine microbial communities from western Arctic Ocean - ArcticOcean_MG_CB8_128 (SPAdes) (version 2) | ecosystem: Environmental > Aquatic > Marine > Oceanic | place: Arctic Ocean...
GTACACTATCGTTCTCGCATCTTTTTCTTTAAGCACTGGCAATTCTTCCCAATTGTGCCCATCGTATGTAACTACTTGCAGAGACGACCCCCCCACGTTCAACGCAAGTACATCTCCCCACTGGTGTAGCCCCCTCAATTCCAATTGCGTTTCGTACGTCGACTGCAGTGATGCATACAATTCGCCCGTTGGTTTGTTACGCATGGCGTACAGCACTATAGCATTCCGTTGATCAACAAACCATAGTTCATTGTTGTACAAAGTTAATGCCGTTGGTCTTCTAAGAAACGATTGCAAAGAGGCGTATGTTGTTGTAGAAGTACGAGCACAAATGGAATACTCTAACCCTTTTGCCTTTGCATCAAATTGTATTTGCGCAGGGTTCCTATCACCTACAAACCAAATACCGTCCTCAGCACCCGTTGACGCTAAGGGTTGAAGTGAAAAAACGCATGCCATTAAATAGCTAAGCACCACTTACTCTCCCCTCATAATATGGACAGGCTTGAGGGCATTTTTCAAAAACTCGAGATCAAACACACGCTCCATTGGTTCGTCTTCCACAATAGTAGACAACGAAGAGAAAACAATTTTTATCTCTGTATTTCCTTGATTATCTCGGATGTCAATGTTGCCACCTGTGATTGGCCAGTGCAATTCATGCAGATTGTCAATTTCGACGCGTATGCCTTCTATGTGCGTTGCCTCTGCTTTGTGTTTTCCTGAGCGCATCGAAATATGCAACGGACGATTATCTTCTATGGAATACGTAGCGCTCCATGTACGACTTTTTTTATCGATGCTTCGGAAGACTCCATCTTTAACAGTTGCATTGCACTCTGGAACAGGCACTAGGCCAAGTAGAACAAGAGCAACATCGATGTCGTTAAACATCCCTTGCTTGCCTCCAATTCTTAGCGTGGGCTCGTCTTCCATAAGATCAAAAAACCAAAAATCTTTTCCTTCGCCACCAAACCAAGCGAGTAGTTCTCCTAATTTTGTAACTCGCAATGAAACTGATTTGCCCTGTTTCCAAAAGTCGAGTTCGCCTTGCTCTTTATGGTTTCCATTTTCATCAGACCATGTAAACTCGATTGCCCCTCTGCCTACAAGTTTTTGAAAATGTTTCGTTCGCTTCATCTCAGGTACAGCAACTTCGTCAACAGTTTGTTGATGGACAAAGGGCGCGGGGCCCTTCGGTGCACACGAACTACATGCAAGAATACATAGAAAAAAAACTCGAATCACAGGTCACCTTGCAGAATTTCACCTAATTGCTCAGATAAATCTTGGATTTCTTCCTCTGCAATTCCAGGGTTTTTCACCTGTATTGGCTCGCCGTCGGTGCCTGTGAAGCGCAATAACCAGAGTTCTCCACCCTCTATTTCTTCACGACCTACTAGTTTCAGCTTCCTTTTACGAATTAAAACGAGGGCGAGAATGTACCGAAATGCAATTCGTTGAGGCTTTTCATCATCGGAAAGACGATTGAACAAATCAACGAGAACCTCGTCGTCTATCTGAATATCAGGCTTTTTGCCCCCTTCAGGGACGGTATAACGCCAATAACTGAATAACCGCTCGGGTCTATCGCCCCTTTCCCACGCGGCAACACTGTAATCAACTCGGTCGAAGCCTTCGTCTTCCTCGCGTTCGATGAGCGTTGCAAACGCTTGCTGGCTAGGTTCTAGAGAATCGCCTGTTGAAGCACAGACGCCTGTTGGTCGTGAGACCCCTTGTGAATTTCCAAATCGTGACATATATGAGAATCCTACGGTATCAGCGTATAATTTGAGGGCATGTCTTGGACTATTTTTGGTTACGACGTTTTTGAGACCCTAATCGAGTTGCTCGTCATCTGGCTGAGTGTTTTTTTAGCATTCCGTTTTTTACAAGGGACAAGAGGCGGCGGTGTCATTAGAGGCCTTATAGTTCTGCTTTTTCCACTTTGGTTATTGCAAGTCATCGCAGACTGGACTGGACACTTCGACAGACTCGACTTCTTCGCAGAACAATTCTTAACGTATGTACTCTTGTTATTAATTATTATTTTCCAACCAGAGTTACGCCAAGCTGCTGTTAGAGTTAGTCAATCAGGGTTGTTCGCACGATTTAGAAATATTCGAACTGTAGGTAACTCAACTATTACAGCGATTGCAGATGCTTCCGTTTTCTTAAGTAAGAATCAATTTGGAGGACTCATTGCAATTGAGCGTGAGAACAATACCACTGATCATATTGTTGGTGGGCAACCTCTTGATGCTGAAGTAAACTCGCCTCTTATAAAATCTATTTTCTGGCCGAACAATCCATTGCATGATTTGGGTTGTATTGTCCATGGCGATAGAATCGTAAAAGCAAGCGTGCAATTTCCACTAGCAGATGGCACTGCGATGTTACCAAGTGATTTAGGTTCAAGGCACCGCGCTGGAGTTGGACTTTCCATGCGTTGCGATGCGTTGGTTATTATCATCAGCGAACAGACAGGAAATATTTCTTTTGCTGATCATGGAAAACTCATCCCTGTTGAGCGCGATGATTTAGAAACTGAACTTATGGCTAGGCTGAACCCAGGCGAAGAAACTCTATCTGAAGTAAACACAGAGGATACTACTAAGAGCAATCCTATTGCGGAGCAAACTGAATGAAGCGCAAAGACGACACCTTAGCCATCGTATTTGTAACCGTACTTACAGTGATAATTTGGATTTGGTCGGCTACTCGAACTGAAGATACTCGAAATATAAGCACAACGCTGCACTTCAAAGCACCAGAAGGTTCTAGTGTGACAATTACACCCGAATCAAAACCCGTACGTCTTACGTTCAAAGGACCTCGGGCATCTATTGATACCGTCGAAGAACTTTGCGCTAACGGCTTGCATATACCTATCTCACTTGAAGATGGCGATGCAACAATCAATGCAACAACAACCGTAAACGCTATCGACGCAGTTCGCATCTCGGGCGCCGTAGTAATAACTTCTGATCCAAGCACGTTCACGATACATGTGCAATCCCTCGTAACAGTTGAAGCTTCAGTACAATTTTCTTTACCAAGCGTGCAAGTGAGTGGCGACGTTACTGTAGATCCGTCTACTGTCCTTTTACAAATCCCAACGGAGATTCGCAACTCTATGCCAGAGTCGATAACTGTAACTGCAGTTGTCGATGATAACGTGCTGGCAAAACTTGAGCCTGGAATAGTTCACACCCAAAGCGCTGCTATAACATTGCCTGATTACTTAGAAAACAAAGGCATTCTTGTCGAGCCAAATAGGGTTTCGCTATCGTTTAAAATACAATCAAAAACCGGCAAAACAATATTGCCTCAAGTTCGGGTTTTGATTGCAGCGCCAGCAGAAGATTACTCTGAATACGCGGTTTCACTACCCGTAAAAATTATCCCAAATGTTTCCATTGAAGCAGACAATGAACTTATTGCAAACATTGCATCAGGCGATGTGACTGTGTACGCTATTGTTCGACTAGCTTCGCGCGATATGGAACAACAGATTACTTCAAAACTCGTCACGTCGTTTGTGGCGATGCTCGAAGACGGCACTGGTGTGCAAGTGCAAGCAACTGTTGAGGACATCTCTGTACTTGATGTTGCTCTTGCTATCACGCCTGTTGTTGCTCCAACCCCGTAACGCAACTTTGCTCTCAGTCCAGTTAGCGCAAATTTCTAGGGGTAAGCCTTTAGAACATTCTACGACCAGTTATGAGCAAAAACAACGCTTCAAAATAGCACTTCAATTGTATACGTATGCAAGAACCAGTTACAACCAGCGACTTGCAAACCATGCCTTCTTACCTCGGCGAAGCAAGATAGTATTTCCATGAAGCAAATCCTCTGTCTGCAGAACACGGTTGACAGCATCATCGCCGGAAATCTTTTCGCCGTTAATTGCTACTGAGCCATTCTTTAAAAATTCACGCGCTTCGCGCTTACTTTTACACAATTCTGTTTGAGGGAGCACCTCCACCAGCAAGGCTTGTTCGCTCCCCAACGATGCTTTAGGAAATTCTCCCGCAGGGACTTCTGAGAATACTTCGCCAAGCATCTTTTCATCAAGCGAAGTGATATCGCCACCAAATAGTGCTTTTGCAGCCTCGTTGCACCGGGCTACATTTTCGTTGCCATGAAATATCTCAGTCATTGCGTCTGCTAATGCTCTTTGCGCAGCACGTTGATGCGGCGCTTCTGCATGTTCTTTTTCAATTGCTTTAATTGTGGGTTGGTCTAAAAAAGTAAACCAACGGAGAAACTTGCCTGCATCTTCGTCTGGAATATTCAACCAATATTGATGGAATGCATAGGGGCTCGTGCGGTCTTCTGTCAGCCAAATGGCACCCTTCTCAGTCTTGCCAATCTTTGAACCGTCCCCAGCTGTGACAAGAGGATTTGTAATACCCGCGCCTTTGAATTGTTCGTCGCCTGCATCGACCATATCTCTACGAATCAAGTCGATTCCTGCAACGATGTTTCCGTACTGGTCACTCCCCGCAATTTGAATCGTGCAATCCATTTCTCTACGCAAATGTAGAAAGTCATAGGCTTGCAAAATCATGTAACTAAATTCGGTATACGAAATACCTTGCTCCCGATTATGTAAACGGTCCTTCACGGAATCTTTCTGAATCATCGTATTGACAGAGAAATATTTACCAACATCTCGAAGTACATCAAGAAAACCTAGTTCACATAACCAGTCAGCATTGTTCACGATAACAGCGGCGTTATCGCCTTCAAAATCAAGAACTTTTGAAAAGCAGCGAAGTTGCCCTTCGATATTTTTGGCGACTTGTTCTTTTGAAAGAAGTTGCCGTTCGGCATCTTTCCCTGATGGATCGCCGATCAAACCAGTACCACCACCCATGAGCACAATCGGCGTATGTCCAGCAAGTTGCCAATGGCGAAGCATTTTGATTGGCATGTAATTGCCAATCGTCAATGCATCTTTTGTGGGGTCAAACCCGCAATATGCAATCCTGCTTCCGCTTGCAAGATGCTGTTGTAATTCATCTCCTCCAGTCGTTTGATGAAGAAGGCCGCGCCAATTGAGTTCGTCTAGAAATTGCATTGTCGTATGTTACCGCCAGAGAGTGACTTCGTTTCGTATCTTTTTCAAGTTCAAATACACCAGCAGAAAAACTGGAAGCACTAAATATAATGGAAGCGAGAGAGTGAGTTGCGCAAGGAACAATGCTTGCACTTCGCTGTTACTGCGAACAAGGTCCATTCTAGGCACCCATTGGGCTATTGCAGCTCCAAAACTGAAGACGATGTAGAGACCCGCCCACCAGCGTAACCTCGAAACACCTTTGGGATTTCGCAATAACAGAGACATTCCAAATGCTACAAGTGAAATTGAAAAGAGAACGACAAGCATAGATGCGGAGGACGAAATCCAATCTGGTGGAGCAGTTTCCGCTAATTGCGCAAGGAGCGCTTCGTTCATTTGGCCCTCACCAAAAGGAACTGCTGTGTGCAGTTGTTCAATTTCACTCATGCCAGTTAATGCCATGCATCCGCCAAACAGAGAAAGGCCGCCCACAATGATGCTGACTGCGCCTACTGTTGTTGGCCAAGTTGCAGAATATTGTAGGTTTTCATTCAAAACTGGCGAAGGAACCGTGCGTCATTTTCGAACAACCATCGAATATCTTGGATGCCATATTTCAGCATTGCCACTCGTTCGATACCGAGCCCAAACGCGAAACCTTGCCACTTGTTGTTGTCGTAACCGATTTCTTCAAACACTTTTGGATCTACCAATCCGCAACCACCAATTTCTACCCATTGCCATGTACCCTTAATTTTCATCTTCATATCTACTTCTGCAGATGGCTCTGTGAATGGGAAAAAACTCGGGCGAAAACGTACTTCAGCTTCTTCGCCAAAATAAGATTTTGCGAACTGAAAGAGCGTGCTTTTTAAATCTACCATGGAAACTTTTGGTGCAACAAGAAGTCCTTCGCATTGGTGGAACATGCTGAAGTGTGTCGCATCGTGGGTATCTGGTCTGTACACCCGGCCAACGGCAATAATTTTTATTGGTGGTGGTGTTGATTCCATGACCCGAATTTGTACAGTCGAAGTTTGACTGCGGAGCATTCGATCACCGCCCATGAAAAAGTTGTCGATTGGATCCCGCGCTGGATGGTCTTCTGGAATATTCAGTGCATTAAAGTTGTGGTATTCATCTTCGACTTCAGGACCGTACGCTACGGAGAATCCCATTCTTCCGAACACTTCAGTAATGCCATCAATTGTTTTTGTAATAATATGCCGACGTCCATGTTGGGCTTCAACGCCTGGCTCGGTAATGTCAAGTGGAGGCCTTGGGCTTGAGGATCCCGCAATATCTGCTTTTCGAGAATCGAATGCTGATTCGAGGGTAGTTTTCACTTCATTTAAACGTTTGCCGACTGCTGGTTTATCTTCTTTGCTCACGTCTTTCATCAAAGGCATAACGCCTTTTAAGCGTCCTTTTGAACCTAAGTACGATATTCTCCACGATTCAAGGCTTTCGAGCGAATCCAATGCTGTAATCTCTTGAAGCGCATCTTCTTGGAGTGTATTGAGTGTTGCGAGCATCTGCGCATGATACGGGGTCTTGTCACCCAGAGCAAACCCTGGTCTGGTCAACAAGAACCAAGCGAACAGTGTTTTGACCTGTTGATTCCTGATTCGATGCTTAGTAAGGAATGATCTAACAATGACCTGACCATAAAAAATAATAGCAGAGCAAGCACCTGACCCTATGTATTCTCGTGGTTTGTCGACCGTAAAAAAACAGCCCCATGCATCGCATGGGGCTGTCGTAGTATCAAATGAATGGAAGATTACTCTTCGGTTTTTTCAGCGCTATCAGTTTCAGTTTCAGTTTCAGTTTCAGGTGCTTCAGCAACTTCAGTAACCTCTGTTACTTCTTCGCTTGCCTCAGCTTCAAGAACTTCATTAATAACTTCTTCAGCAGCGTCGTCAACAGCAACTGTTGAGACAAGCACTTTTGCCGCAAAATCACGACGTCGTTGCTTTTGCATGCGACGGCGAGAATCGTTAGCTCCAACTTGTGGGCCTTCTTCTTCGCCAACGAGTTGCAAGACACACAAATCAGTGCCATCGCCTAAACGACGTTTACCGATTTTAATGATGCGTGTGTAACCACCATCTCGGTCAGCAAATTTTGGTCCAACCACTGCAATGATGTGCTGAACAAGACGAGGAGCTTTACGAACTTCACCGTACCGGTTAAATTCGATGTCGCCTTCTTGTGGCAAATCAAAGTGGCTATTATGCTTTGCTGAGTCTGGAACATTTGGATCAGCAACCCAAGAGTGAATCTTTCGGTCGTTGATTAATTGCTCAATGCGCTTGCGTGCATTGAAGTCGCCACGCTTTGCGATAGTGATTATTTTTTCAACAAATGGCTGCACTGCCTTTGCTTTTGGCAAAGTAGTTTCGATTTGTCCGTGTTCGAACAAACCAGCAGCGAGGTTGCGAAGCATCGCAGTACGATGTTCGCTGTCTCTACACAATTGTTTTCCATGGATTCTATGCCGCATGGTAGTACTCCTTATACGAGGTTAAATGCCTCGATTATTCTGTAACCTCTGTGGAACCGATGACTTCGTCTCCAGGGTTGTCATTATCAGCACCGTACTCATCGTCGAGGTCAGTGCAGTTTTCATCATCGTCATCACAGCAATCCACTTCGCCTTCAGCGAGGGAAGCTGCGCTAATATCAACAGTACCATCAACACCAGGAGGCAAAGGCATTCCAAGTGTTAGGCCGAGATCTTCAAGCTTTCGCTTAATTTCTCGAAGTGAAGTACGGCCGAAGCTACGCAAACCCAACAACTCACGATCTGTCAAAGAGATGAGTTGCGCTACACGGTTAATGTTTGCAAGTTCAAGGCAATTGGATGAACGAACAGTCAAATCAAGGTCTGCTGTTGACATCTCTAATTTGCGAATTAACTCTTCGTCCACTGCTGCTGCAGCTGCTGCCTCAGCACTGACTACTGCTTTTCCAAGTGAATCAAATTGAACGAATGCATTCAAGTGCTTGCGGAGAATTTTTGCTGATTCTACAAGACACATTTCAGGACTAATTGTCCCGTCTGTCCAGATATCAAGAATCAAGCGGTCAAAGTTTGTTTGCTGGCCTACTCGAGTATTTTCTACACGGTAGCGAACACGTTGCACAGGACTAAACACAGCATCAATTGGGAGTTCGCCAATGATTTGCTCGTCTTTTGTCGCGTACTGTTCTGCCGCAGGCACGTATCCTCGACCTCGTTCGATGGTTAATTCCATTTCGAAGTCAATTTTGTCTGTCAACGTTGCAATAACGTGATCAGGGTTGAATACAGTAACTGACGAATCTGCTTCAATTAAATCAGCAGTAACTTCACCAGGACCTGATGCCGACAAACGCAATACTTTTGGTTCGTCTGAATCTACATCAACGATAAGACCTTTTACGTTGAGCACAATGTCAACCATGTCTTGCGAAACGCCTTCGATTGTGCAGAACTCATGCTCTGCGCCTTTTACGCGAATTGATGTAATCGCGGAACCTTCGATTGTGCTCAGCAAGATGCGACGTAGGCTGTTGCCGATTGTCGTACCAAACCCGCGCTCAAACGGTTCTACGATAAAGCGACCGAACGTATCGGTTGCTGATTTTTCTTCGAGAATGACACTTGCTGGAAGTTCTAGACCTCTCCATCGTACGTGCATCATATGTATGTTCCTTCTTACTATTGGCAGGAGCTTTAAAGCTAACAATCGCTGTTCTTAAAATCGGAAAGTGAAGCCCTGCCAAGCACTTCACGCCCATCTTCAAGAGGCGATACAAATATTCATTTACACACGGCGTTGCTTTTTAGGGCGGCAACCATTGTGTGGGATTGGCGTGTGGTCTTCAACTGCGCTAATACGCAAACCATTTTGCTCCAGTGCTGTAACTGCAGAGTCGCGACCACTGCCTGGACCTTTAACTCGAACTTCAACTTCACTAACACCCATTCGACGACCTTTGACAGCCACTTTTTCAGCAGCGCGTGCTGCAGCAAATGGTGTTGCTTTACGCGCACCTTTGAAACCAACTGTGCCTGCTGAGTCCCAGCAGAGTGTTTCGCCACTTAAGTCTGTCATCGTAACGATGGTGTTGTTAAATGTTGCTTTGACATGGACGATTGCCTTGCCAATATTCTTTCTTACTTTTTTCTTAGCCATTGTTCTTTCCTTATTCGCTCTTGCGATTCCTAAATCCCTACTTACAATTACATTGCGCAGAGGAATCTTGCGAGTGTGAGGGCACGCTGCCCAATCACATCATTTACCCTTTAACGCCCTTCTTACCTGCAACAGTCTTCTTACGACCCTTACGAGTTCGAGCATTACATCGAGTTCGTTGTCCACGTGTAGGCAAACCTTTACGATGGCGTTCACCACGGTAAGATCGAATGTCACGAAGACGCTGAATGTTTTGTTGTACTTGACGGCGAAGTGTACCTTCGACCAATAAGTGTTCATCTAGGTACGCAGCAATCAGACCGACTTCATCGTCGGTTAGGTCGCGTGCTTTGGTATCTGGATCAATTTTAGAAACTTCTAAAATGTCGTCCGCAATCTTCGGACCGATTCCGTAGATATAACGGAGCGAGTACCGTACCTTCTTGTTCTCTGGGATGTCTACACCTGCAATACGTGGCATATATGTTCTCCAATCTCGTGGCGTCCTAAAGGACTTAGCCTTGACGAGCTTTCAATCGTGGGTTTTTCTTGTTAATGACGTATCGTTTGCCTTTTCGTATGACGATTTGGCAATCTTTCGTTCTTCGTTTAATACTGCTTTTTACTTTCATTTCATTCTTCCTCTAAATTCTGAGGTCCTAGTTAGTGTCTATATGTAATTCGACCTTTGGTCATGTCGTACTGGCTGATTTCAACTGTTACCTTGTCGCCGGGAAGGATACGGATGTAAAATCGTCGCATTTTTCCGCTGATATACGCGAGAATTTCGTGACCATTTTCAAGTTTCACTTTGAACCTTGCATCTGGCAAGGCTTCCGTTACTTCTGCTTCAAGTGATATTTTTTCTTCTTTAGCCATATATATACCGCTTATGCTCCGCTGGGTCTCCTAGCTGCTTTTGGTCCAGGATCGTTAAACCCTTTGTAGTTACGCATGAGAAGGTTCGCTTCGATTCGTTGAATCAAGTCGAGACCTACACTCACAACAATCAACAATCCAGTTCCGCCCAAGAAACTTGAAACGAAGAATGGGATTTGCATCTCTTTCGAAACGATTGAAGGAATGACTGCGATGATTGCTAGGAAGCCTGCACCAACGTATGTAATTCGTTCTACAACTGTTTCTAAGTATTCTGCTGTCCTTGGGCCAGGGCGTAGACCGGGAATAAAACTACCGTTATCGCGTAACTGGCGTGACATGTCTTCAGGACTGAACACAATTGTTGTCCAGAAGTAACTGAAGAAGTAAATCAAAATGATATAGAACACAATGTATGGATACTCACCCATTTGAAAATTTGCGTTCAAAAATGTAGTAGTTGAAACCCACCAACTTGCTGCGTCTGGTGACGCAGTTGCAGAGGATTGAAGATATCCGAAAAATGCAGATGGGAAAATCAACAGTGAACTACCAAAGATAATTGGCATTACACCTGCATGATTCACACGTAGCGGAAGATAGTGGCGGGCGCCACCAAAAGTTTTACGCCCACGTGTATGGCGTGCTTGTTGAATGGGTATCCGCCTCTGCGCTACCGTAATCAAAATTGCACCTGCTACTACGAATACAAACGCGCCAATCAAGAACAAGGCACCAAGAATACCCATGTTGCTCCCTGACTGCTGCGACGTACTAAAGTTATCCCATACCCACGTAATTGCTTGTGGCATTCGGGCGATAATTCCCGCCGTCAAAATCAGCGAAACACCGTTGCCGATACCGTACTTGTCAATTTGTTCGCCAAGCCACATCAAAAAGACACTACCTGCAGTAAGCGCGGTAATTCCTGCAAGATAGAAGACAATCATCCCGCCGGGGTTTAAAAACTCTGGACGAATAAGGCCTTGCGCTGCGATAAATTTCAGCCACATCATGGATTGGATTAAACACATACCGACAGTTGCGTATCGTGTCCATTCCGTAATTTTAGCTTGACCTGATGCGCCTTCTTTTTTCAACTCTTGCAATTTAGGCATGACCGATTGCAACAATTGGAAAATAATTGATGCCGTAATGTACGGCATAATTCCAAGGCCAAAGATAGTTGATTGCGAGAACGAACCACCAGAGAATATTGAAGCATAGTCAAGGAATTTACCCCAGCCACTTGCATCCTCAGTTGCTTTTTGAGCAGCATCTACCATTTGCTGTTGGTTTACACCTGCAAGTGGAATCCAAAAACCAATGCGGTAAATTGCGATCATCGTCATTGTGAAGAACACACGATTTCGCAATTCAGCGATTTTAAAGATGTTTATGATGGCTTGAATCATTCGGGAGTAGTCCTACTCAATCTTTTGTTGTCTCTGTTGATTCTGTTGAAACTTCTTCACTCTTTTTAGCTTTGTTTTTCGACTTTGCTGACCAATCACGCTTCCATTTCTTCTTGACAATAGCTGTAACACTACCGCCCGCTTTTTCGATTTTTGCAATAGCAGAAGCCGAGAAACTGTCAGCAGTAATGTTCAATGCAATCGTAAGATCGCCTTGTCCAAGAATTTTGACAGGGTTTTTAAAGTTACGGATCAGTCCTGCTTCCACGAGCGCAGTTGCGTCAACTGTAGCGCCAGCTTCGAAACGGGCAGCAAGCGATGCAAGGTTTACTATGTGGTATACAGTTTTAAAATCTGCGTTCGAGAAGCCACGCTTCGGGATACGCCTAAAGTACTGCATTTGACCGCCTTCGAATGCTGGTCTACGGGAGTAACCTGAACGTGACTTAGCACCCTTGTGCCCACGTCCACTTGTTTTACCTGAACCACTACCGTGCCCTCGTCCAATTCTCTTGCGAGTTTTGTACTTGCCGGCTTTTTCGGTTATTTCATGAATCATCATAAGATTTAAATCTCCATCAAGGGCAACTGTTACGCAGTTGCTTCTTCGGTAACTTCTTCTGTAACTACACTTGGTGCCGCTTCGTGCGATTTTTCAGTGTGTGTTTTATCAATTTGAACTTTACGTAAACTCTCAACAGTTTCGCGACTTCGCAATTGGCGAAGACCGTCCATGACTGCCTTAGTAAGGTTTTTATTATTGGTTGAGCCATATGCTTTTGAAAGGCAATCTTGAACACCCAAAAGATCGAGAACTGCTCGTACTGCCGCACCTGCAATAACACCTGTACCCGGCGATGCTGGAACGAGTCGCACAGTGCACGCACCGAACTTTCCTGTAACTTGGTGAGGAATGGTTGTTCCGGTTAATGGGAACTCACGCATTTCTCGCTTTGCTTTCTTAGTAGCTTTTTCAATAGCATTTGGAACTTGGTTTGCTTTGCCATACCCAAGTCCTACTCGTCCTTGGCGATCGCCGCAGACAACCATGGAAGAAAAGCTAAATCGGCGTCCACCTTTTACGGTAGCAGCTGTTCTGTATACGCCAACTGTGTTTGAGTCGACGCCACCTCTATCATCATCGTATTGTTTATTCATAAGTATTATCCGTTCCTCAGAACTTAAGCCCACCTTCACGGGCGCCCTCTGCAAGTGATTTCACGCGGCCATGGAAACGATATCCATTTCTGTCAAAGACGATGTCTGAAACACCGGCTTCCTTTGCTTTAGCTGCGATACGTGTTCCAATTTCTTTTGCTGCTGAGCAATTGCTACCTGCATCTACTTTTCCATCTTTTTCGATAGTTGATGCAGAACAAATTGTTTGACCAGATGTATCGTCGATAAGTTGCGCGTAGATGTTCTTACTTGAACGGCGCACCGTGAGACGTGGTCGCGATGGACTTCCGAAAATGCTTTTTCGAATGCCACGCTTGCGACGTGTGTATCTGTTAATTTTTGCTGTAATTCGATTCATTGTATATTTCCTTGCTTCAAGAAATCAGCGATTAAGCGCCGAACGCTTTGCCTGCCTTACGGATAATGACTTCGTCGTGGTACATAATGCCTTTGCCGTTGTATGGTTCTGGCTCACGTTTCGATCGGATATTTGCTGCAAATTGGCCGACTGCTTGTTTGTCTGCGCCTGTAATTGTGATTTCAGTACCTTTTTCAATTTCAAAGGTAACACCGTCTGGTGCTATGAGATCTACTGTGTGGCAGAAACCAATACTTAATATGCATGTTGAGCCTTGTGCTTTTGCATTCCAGCCAACACCGACAATTTTAAGTTTCTTTGTAAAGCTTTTCGTAACACCTTCTACCATGTTGTAGATTCTGCTACGAGTAGTGCCCCACAAGGCTCGCGCTTGGCGCGTGGCATCGTCTCCTGCTACCACTGTGCAGTTAATATTTTTTGCTTCTTCATCAAACTGCACATCAACTTCTTGTCGCCAATCAAATGACAGGTTCCCTTTTGGGCCCTTAATGTCAATTGAGCGATTCGATGCGTTGATTTTTACTTCAACACCTGATGGAACTGCAATTGCTTGTTTACCTATACGTGACATAATCTAATCCTCTTTCGCGTTAAGCGACTGTGGCTACTACCTCGCCACCAACATTTTCTACACGACATCTTCTGTCGCTCATAATGCCGCTGCTTGTTGAAACAATCGCAATTCCGAGTCCACCGAGTGGTCGTGGAAGATCTTCCACGCTTCGGTATACACGGCATCCAGGCTTGGATTCACGCTTGATTGTGTTAATAACTTTTTCGCCTCGCTCGCCGTATCGAAGGTGAACATCAAGGCGACCTTGACGACCATCGTCGATAACTTCGAACCCTTCAACGAATCCTTCGTCGACGAGTACTTGTGCGATACCTCGGTTCAACTTGCTGTTAAGGCAAGCGACTGAAGGTGAATGATTACGGACTGCGTTTCGAACGCGTGTAAGCATATCGGCTGTTAAATCTTGTTGTGACATTTTTTTATTACTCCAAACATGTGCAAGCTGTACTTACAACATGTGATTCTCAATTTACCAACTGGCTTTCCGCATTCCGGGGATCTTGCCTTCCAACGCGAGTTGGCGAAGCATGATTCGGCTGATGCCAAATTTACGATACACACCACGGCCTCGACCGGTGATTTGGCATCGATTCTTTTTGCGAGTCGAGAACTTAGGTTCTCGTTTCATTTTTTCAAATACGCGTTTACTTGCCATGTTCTTTCCTTATTCCTCATCCCGTTCAAACGGCATACCGAGTTGTTCCAAAACGAATTTGCTTAACTCAGGTTTAGAGTTTTCAAATACGAGGTTTATATTCATACCATGCGAGAAGTTCACTTCTGCCATGTTGATCTCTGGCCAAACTGCTTGCTCTGTTAAACCCATAGAGTAGTTCCCTGCAGCATCAAAAGATGTTTTCTTCAAACCACGGAAGTCTTTAATACGGGGAATCGCAAGTGAAATCAATCTGTCAAGGAAGTACCACATTTGATTGCCACGCATGGTGACCATAAATGCTGATGGTGCGCCTTCGCGAACTTTGAAGTTCGCCACAGATTTCTTCGCACGAATCATAATTGGCTTTTGACCTGAAATTGTAGTCAACGTCGAAAGGACAGTGTCGCGAATTTCTGGCTTCAGTTTCTGGTTGTCTAAGAAACGGCCAATACCAACATTGACGGTGGCTTTGACTAGCTTTGGCGCTTTGCTCACGTTTTTCAAGTCAAATTCCTTGATAACAGCAGCTTGCACCTCGTCGTTGTAGAGAGCGTTTAATCTTGGTTTTTCAATAGTTGCAGTCATGGCTTTACTTTCCTGATGGGCGAGCGTCTGCGGAATGAATCTCGCAGAGCACTTTCTCGACCTTCTTGCCTTTGTCATCTCGAGAAACGCCAATTTTAACTTTGGTGCCGTTCTCTTGTGTTTCGTATCGAACGCGAGCTGGCTTTCCGTCAAACTCTGGGCTTACGTTACTCATGTGGATTGACATCTCTTGTTTGATGACGCCACCATTTGGATTTGCTTGCGATGGTTTAATGTTCTTATTGCGAACATTCACGCCTTTTACAACAACACGATCTTTCTTCGTGATAACGCGTAGGACTTCGCCTATTGCGCCTTTGTCGTTACCAGCTGTAACCACTACTTTATCGCCTTTTCGAATATGTCTCGGCATTACACTACCTCCGATGCGAGTGAAACAATTTTCATATAGTTCTTTTCACGAAGCTCGCGAGCAACTGCACCAAAGATACGTGTTCCCGTTGGATTCATATCTTCGTTAAGAAGCACGCATGCGTTCGAATCGAATCGAACGTATGAGCCATCTGCACGACGAGTTGGGTACTTCGTACGTACGATAACGGCGCGAATAATATCGCCTGATTTGACTTGTGAGTTAGGCAATGCCTTTTTCACAGTGCAAACGACTCGGTCGCCTACGCCACCTGTTCGTCGAGTGTACTTGCCACGAGCAGTAGAGCCACCAAGGACACTAATGACTAGTACCTCTTTTGCTCCGCTGTTATCAGCGACTTCCATTCTTGATTCTTTTTGTATCATCTGTCTATTCCTTGATGCGCTGTCTTAGACAACAGCGGCCTCAACAATGCGGGTTACTACCCACGATTTTGTCTTTGAAATTGGTCGGCACTCTGCAATTTCAACTTTGTCGCCTAGTTTGGCTTCGTTGTTTGCATCGTGTGCTTGAATAAGCGAACGACGTCGAATGAATTTCCCATACTTTGGGTGCTTCACAGAGAACTGAATCTCTACTTTGCAACTTTTATCTCGCGTATCAGATGTAACTACACCTACTTTGCGGGAAGCATTTTCTGGGATTACTATTTCTTTTAAATGACTCATATATTTGTACCTGCTTACGCTTTCGCGGCCTTACTTCTTACATTACGTTCTGTAATCAAGCGTGCAATGTCCTTACGAATTTTGCCATACTGGGAAGTATCTTGAATCTTCTCAGTAACGCCTTGTGTTTTGAGTTCGAAGAGCTTCTTGCGAAGATTGTCTACTTCGATCGAGAGTTCTTCATCACCTAATTTGTGGACTGCGTTTGCTTTCATAACTTCTTTCCTTCATCTACTAACTTGCGTTAGACAGATAGTCTCCGTCCTACGAACCGGCAACGTACCGGCATTTTATGAGCGATCCGAGCCATAGCTTGTTTTGCCATATCTTCTGGAACGCCACTAATTTCGAATAAAATTGTTCCGGGCTTCACTCGTGCTGCCCAGAAATCTGTATCCGCCTTACCTTTACCCATGCGAGTTTCAAGTGGCTTCTTTGAAATCGGCTTATCAGGAAATACTCGGATGACGATTTTGCCTTGTCGACGAAGGAAGTGCTGCGCCGCAACACGACCTGCTTCGATTTGTCTAGCGGACACCCAGTGTGTGCCGAGTGACTGTAAGCCGTACTCGCCGTAAGCCACGTAGTTGCCACGTGTGGCTTTGCCTTTCATCTTCCCGCGCATTTGTTTGCGGAACTTAATTCTCTTTGGCATTCTTGGCATTTTGAAGTGCCTCCTTACAACAGTTCGGAGTGTTCCGAACAAAAATTACTAATTAACGACGACCTCGAGCACGACCGCGAGCACCCGCTGCTCGTGAATCTGTTTGCTCTTCTTCAGCGTCTGAATACATACCTTTGAAGATCCAAACTTTGACACCAATGATTCCATATGTGGTTTGAGCGTGCACAAGTGCGTAATCTACATTTGCTTGAAGAGTAGACAATGGAATAGAACCCTCTCGCACAACAAACTTACGAGCCATTTCAGCACCACCAAGGCGACCTGAAATTTGAATCCGTATACCCTTTGCGCCATGCTGCATCGCTGATTCACAACGTTGCTTCAATAGGCGACGGAAGTTTCCACGCTTTCGCATTTGCTCGCCAACTGCTTCAGCAATCAATCGAGCATCTGTGTCTGGGTTCATTACTTCCATAATCTTGACTTGCGCCTTACGACCAGTCAATGCTTGCAAGTCTACAACAAGTTTATCAATCTCAGAACCCTTTGGTCCAACAACTAAGCCTGGGCGTGCTGTTTTTACAATGACAGTCAACTCTTCACGAGTTCGTTCAATGTAAATGTCAGACACAGCGGCAAATGGCGGAGTGCGGTTGAGGCGCTTGTCTACAAATTCGCGAATGCGATAATCTTCGACGAGCAACTCTGCAAAGAGTGCTTTTGGTGCATACCAGCGGGACTTATGCCCTTCGGTAATACCTACGCGGAATCCAAATGGATGAACTTTTTGTCCCATTATTTTTTCTCTCCAACAGAGATGATGAGGTGACTAGTTGGTTTGTGGATTGGGTGGGCTCGGCCACGATCCTTCGGTCGCCATCGTTTAATGACGGAACCTTCATCCACTCTTGATTCAGAAACGTACAGTGCTGAAACATCTGCGTCTTGCTCTTCAGCATTCGCAATTGCACTGTTAAGTACTGATTTGAAATACCACGCTGCTCGTTTCTTGGAAAATTCAAGCTGAGCAAGCGCTACATCGATTTTTTTACCACGAATCAAATCCGCTATAAGGCGAGCCTTGCGGGGTGAGATACGTGCGTATTTATGTATTGCTTTAAATGTCATAAGTTTAAACCTACAGCGTTACGCTCTAATGCCTTCCTTCTTGTTTGTATGGCCACGGAACACACGCGTGTGCGAGAATTCGCCTAGCTTGTGGCCAACCATATCTTCAGTACAGAAGACTTCCATGAATTTATTGCCATTATGGACAAGGAACGTCATACCAACAAACTCTGGAACGATCGTGCATGAACGCGACCATGTTTTGATTGGTGTTTTTGCCTTGGATGCTGCTTGAGCCTCAACCTTGCGGTAGAGTTTCTCATTAACAAATGGGCCTTTTTTAAGTGATCTTGACATATCTTTTTCCTAAGGTCAGACTTTAAGTTGTCCGTAACGTTTACTCTTACGACGACGGAGGATGCGTGCATCCGTCCACTTCCCACGTTGCCTTGTGCGACCACCCTTAGATTTCGTGCCTGAAGCACTTGCTGGGGTTCGACCACCTTTGGAACGACCTTCACCACCACCAAGCGGGTGATCGTGGTGACTCATAGCCATACCACGGACTTTAGGTCGACGACCTAGCCATCGGTTACGGCCAGCTTTACCAAGCTTGACGTTTTGATGGTCAGTGTTTCCAAGTTGGCCGATTGTTGCACGGCACTCAACGGAGACTTGACGAATTTCGCCTGATGGCAACACGATTGTTGCCCAGCGACCTTCACGGTTACTCAAACGAGCGCCTGCACCAGCTGAGCGACAGAGTGCGCCGCCTTTGCCTGGTTCAAACTCGATATTGTGTACCGTCAAGCCTGTTGGGATGAATTTCAATGGCATGCAATTGCCAGCTTTTGGCTCGATTGCACTGTTTGAACTTTTTACTGTGTCGCCATCTGTCATGTTCCGGGGTGCCAAGATGTACCGCTTCACACCATCTTCGTATTGAAGAAGTGCAATATGGCAACTGCGGTTTGGATCGTATTCGATGCCAATAACTGTTGCTGCCACATCATCTTTCAGACGACGGAAGTCAATTTTACGGTAACGACGCTTGTGTCCACCACCGCGACCCTGGACAGTAATTTTGCCCTGGTTGTTGCGACCACCGCGTTTTTTCAGCGGTGCAAGTAGTGACTTTTCAGGAGTCTTCTTAGTCACTTCTACGTGAAGGTTCACGGAAGCGTTTCGACGTCCTGGTGTAACTGGTTTGTAAACTCTAATAGCCATAAGTGTTATTCGCTCACTCTCTTAGAAGAGCTCGATGCGATCCTCCGCATGAAGTTTCACGATAGCGTGCTTTACGCTGCCCACTCGGAACCAGCCCATGCGGTTTCTACGCATTTGACCTTTTCTGACTTGTGTTGCAACGGAAAGAACACGAACGCCGTAGAGTTCTTCTACAGCTTTTTTGATTTGACCTTTAGTCGATCGCCGATCGACTTCAAACGCAAAGCGATTGTTCGCTGTTGCGTTGAATGTCGTCTTTTCAGTGACAAGAGGTTTTCTGATGATTGTTGTAACTTCCATTAGGCTACCTCCTCAGCTTTCTTCCAAGCAGAACCGTCTAAGAATGCTTCCATTGAAGTTTTATCAACGACAAGGTATCGATGGTTCAACAATTCAAACACATTTAATTGGTCGATGCGAATTGTGTCCACATTTGCAATGTTTCGAGCTGAAACAGCCGCGTTACGGTTTTCGCTGTCAACTGCAATCAAGCAACTTCTATCGATGCCTACAGCGTCAAGTATTGCTTTAAATTCGCTAGTTTTAGGAGTAGCAAACTCAAGGTCAACGATGCATTTCACTTCGCCGTCAATAAGTTTCGCTAGCAATGCATTTTTGTTTGCGAGCTGGCGCATTTTCTTCGGCATATCTTTGCGGAAGTCTTCGTGTGTACGAGTCTTTGCAAATGTAACACCGCCACCCTTTCGGATGTTGGAACGAACTTGACCCATTCGGGCGTTGCCAGTTCCTTTTTGCTTGTAAATTTTTCGAGTGGAACCTTCAACCATTCCGCGACTCTTGGTTCGAGCTGAACCTTGGCGGCGATTGGAGTGAAACATTACATACGCTTGCTTAAGAAGCGTAGGTCGCACCTCGGTGCCGAGCACTGCTTCGTCGATACTAAGTGTATCAACTTGCTTGCCCTTTCTATCATATATGGGAAGTTCAATCATAATCTTTAATCACCTGTGACTTTCGTCGTTGTTTGCCTTACTCTCTGATGCT
>Ga0209091_10001582_pt1 | contig 19884 bp, 10 predicted proteins | sample ArcticOcean_MG_C_6_FD_187438 | JGI IMG/M metagenome (GOLD analysis project Ga0209091, IMG submission 187438) | Marine microbial communities from western Arctic Ocean - ArcticOcean_MG_CB8_128 (SPAdes) (version 2) | ecosystem: Environmental > Aquatic > Marine > Oceanic | place: Arctic Ocean...
TCTCGCAGCGGCGAACCCAAAGAATGGTCGCTTCGAGGCTGTCTCAGAAACCCCATTTACCAGTCAAGTAAATCTAGGCCCCCCTTTATTATCTAGATTCGACATCATTTGGTTACTGACCGATGCTCCAAATACCGAACAAGATTCGATGATTGCCAACCATATCGTCGATAAACGTACAGTCGGTATTAGCGAATTATTGATTGAGGAAGGTAGTGCATCTGATCCATCTCGCACCAGCGATACTCCAAATCTTAGCAAAGATGAATATGGTGACGTCCAGATTGAGAAGGATATGATTCGTAAATATATCGCCTATTGCAAGCGTAATATTCACCCTAATCTCGATGCTGCAGCAAGGACTGCATTGGTCGATTTCTATGTCAAAACTAGAAGAGAAGGCGGGGAGTTCAAGGATTCGATTGCCATTACCGCTAGGGCATTAGAAGCACTGGCAAGATTGACTGAGGCTAGCGCTCGTATTAGATTATCAAACGATGCGAACCTCCAAGATGCTGAGAAAGCGATTCGGTTGACCAAGCTTTGGCGAAATGATTTGATGGGTGGTAATTTCGATGAGACAACGATGAACTCCGGCAAAAAGGGTAACACTCGAAACCGGGAGAGGATTATTCTTGACATCGTCGAGCGCATGTGTCGTGAGATGGGTGGTGATGTCGAATTAAATATCGTTCTTAACGAAGCCGAACGTAATGAGATCAGTCGTACACTGGCCGAGGATATCATCGATGGGCATGTTACTGCAGGCAGGTTGTTTAAGCCCTCTTATGACTCACTCAATTTGGCTTGACAAGCGGCGTCCTCATCAATGACTTATACCTCCCCTTCCAATATGGCGGGCGTAGAGGGGGATGTCAGCGATCCCGCTAGTCTCGATCCAGAATCACTCGGTTTCATGTGTGGAATAGAGGTTCACCAGCAATTAGCCACTGGGAAACTCCATTCTCGCCAATTGGGCGAATTGTATGATGTCACAATAGATTCCTTACCAGATACTTGGCCAAAAATCCCGCGTCGTTTACGGGCTGCCTCGGGAGAAGGTGGTGTAGTCGACGTTGCCGCTCGCTTTGAGAGTAAGAGAAACCGTAGTTTTGTCTATTGTCAATCACCAAATTCAGGGCTGATCGAACTCGATGAGCAACCACCATTACCACACGATGAGAACGCGGTCGATATCGCTCTTACCGTTTCAGCAATGATGGACTGCAAGCCGGTAATGCTATTGCAAGCGATGAGGAAAACCGTAGTCGATGGCTCGAATACCAGCGGCTTCCAACGTACCACGTTGATAGCAACTGATGGAGTTCTAAAGACCGAGGGTGGAGATGTTGGTATCGATGTACTGTGTCTTGAAGAGGATAGTGCCCGTAAATTAGATGCTCAACAAAGTTCGCAAGGAGAGGTGGTGACTTGGAATTTAGATCGACTTGGTATTCCCTTGATTGAGATTGCAACCGCTCCGGATATCACCACTCCAGATCACGCTCAACAAACCGCACTTGCTCTTGGCCGAGTGCTAAGAGATACTCGTAGAGTGAGGAGAGGTTTGGGTAGTATTAGACAAGACCTCAATGTCTCTCTTATGTGTGGTGATAGAGTTGAAATCAAAGGTTGTCAAGACCTTTCGTGGATTCCAAAAATCATCCGTCTTGAGATGGCTCGACAATTACATTTCTTCCGGTTGACAAATCAATTGCGCACACAATTTTCCTTACCATTACTATCGACGGACCGTAGAATATCAGATGAGAATATCAGTGCTCAAGTCAGAGATTTGTTGCCTTTATCTACTGTCGATGTAAGCGCTTGTTTCACCGATTGTACGTCGAAAATGGTAGTTGATGGTTTGTCTGCTGACAAGGTCATGCTAGCATTACCTCTACCTGGATTCGCAGGACATATCGGCTGTAAAGAGTTAGATAATGACGGTGCACAAATGCCAAGGCTCGGTCGCGAGTTAGCGGGAGCCGCAAAGACTGCAGGTGTTGCTGGGATTTTTCATTCCGATGAATTGCCTGCCTATGGCATCACTCAAGCAGAGGTTGATGTGGTTAGAAGCACACTAAAAGGAGTCGATGCATTTGTTCTCTGCCTCGCTGTTGATTGGCAAGCAGAACTCGCATTGGAAGGAGTTTGCATGCGGGCGAGAATAGCCTTTGAGCGAATTCCGCAGGAGGTTCGTCAAGTCGTTATTCGCAAAGGTGCACCTGAAGATGGAACCACTACACCGATGCGTCCTCTACCGGGTGGAGCACGTATGTATCCAGAGACGGATATCTCACCTCTACCTCTTGACAGTTCGCACTGGCAGGATATCGCTAGTAATTTGCCACCAAGTCAAGAACAGCGTCTCAATCGCCTGAATGGATGCGAAATATCTTCTGACCAGGCCAACCAATTATTGGCTCGAGAACTCGATGACCATTTCTTTGCTCACGCCAACGATCTTCCCCCCAAAGCTTGGGCTAGTACTTTGCTAGAACACAATGCAGATGTCGGGTTGATGGCATTGGTTATCGCAGCAATGGAACAAGGTCACGTAACTCGAGAAGGAATTGGTAAATTATTGGATTCACTGAAGGGAGAAGTTCCTTCGATGAGTGAAATCATAGCTAGATCCGAACAACTCGGCCTCGTACCAGCAGATACTAATGATCTGAAAGAAATCGTCGACAAGGTCGTTGCAGAGCGTCTTGATTTCATCAAAGAGCGTGGCTTAGGGGCCATTGGTCCTTTGATGGGTGTGGTGATGGGAGAATGCGGTGGTGCTGCTGATGGCAGAGAGGTCAGTGCTTTACTCAAAGCAGCGATCGAGAGGTTTTCTTGATGCGCCTAGTAGCGCTTACATTGGCTCTTATTTGCTTTACTAGTCTCGTCTCTGCTCATTCTACAGTAACTGATAACTGGGAAAAAGATCTTGAAAACGGATATATTTCAACAGCACCACTTGTAACTGAACATTTAGTAATTGTTCGCACCTCAGGAACTTGGGATGGTTCAGGTAGCCCTCACGTATTCGCTTTCGATTTTTCTGGTGAACCGGTTTGGCAGATTGAAAACCCGCATGCTCTCCATAACGATCTCTCTCCTCTTCTCTTAGTTACAAAAGGTCAGGGCTGTGGCGGCACTTGGCAAGATATGGTGATCATCGCTTGGGCTGATGGCAAGGTTCAGGCTCTCGATGTCGCAACTGGAACCGAACAGTGGTCGGCTCAAACAGAAGTTGACACATGGGGTATCACTGGTTCCTTGGCCCTCGATGGCGATTTAGTCGTAGTTCCAACCCGGCAAGGACTGTCGACCTACTGCCTTGCAGATGGAACATTGCAGCAGCGGGTTGAATTAAATCAACTGGGATGGCGTAATGGCGTAACAGTTAGCGATGATGCCTATCTTCTCGGCAATGAGGAAGGAGTTCTCAACACCATCTACCGCAATGGCACTGTGATCTCAGAATCGATTGGTGACGGTAAAATCCGACATGCACCACTACTGACCAATGCAGGTATTCTGATACATCTGCAAACTAAAAGTGCAAGTGAGATTTTCATAAATGGTGAATTATTCCTAACGGCCGGACCTTCTCCTGCAATGCCGGTGATTTACAATAACCAAGTTTACCTAGCAACCAGTGAGGACTTCATCTTCCTTGATTGCTCTTTGGAATGTGAGAATATCGGAATAACTCCTTTCCACTCAAATGGTGAAATCGCTATCCAGGAATTCGATGATGGAGAATGGAAAGTATGGGCTCCTCAAAATAATCCAGAAGGTGGATGGGGTGTATTCACCACAACTGAGGATTGGATGATTCTGCAAAGCCCAAATGATGACTATGCAACTGCAGCACCTGGTTTTGGTAGTAATGGCACCTATGTGCTAGGGAACGATAAGGGCATTCTAATGTTCTACACTAGCCAACATAACAATTCAGTTATCCCTCAAGGGCATGAGGATTTGGATTACATATTTATCATAACTACTCTAATTTTATTGGTCTCAATTCTAGCATCTGCTCCGGCCTTTATATTCCATTTACATGAAAAGTTACTCAAGACTTTATTGCCAGGTGTTGTCATCTTTATGGCCTTTAATATCACGATGATTTCAACGGCTTGGTCGGGATATCTCAGTGAACAGATAGAACCAGAAGGGGATTGGGATGATTCCTGGTCCGAAGAATGGAAAGGAAGTCAAGTCGTGGTATTTGAATTACCAGAGGGGCAGATTGTATTCGGTGGACTTTCGGGACATAAAACGGTTGAAAGTCTGACTGATGATGCGGCGTTTAGAGTTGGTATCCTTATTGAAAAAGAGACTTTTGATAGCGGAGAATGGATCAAATCGATAAACGGCCATGAAGGGGCTGGCTGGGAATTCAAAATCGATGGAGAACGTGGATTACTAGGGATTAGCGAGGCAGAAGTTACCTCTGATTCTGTCATTCGTTGGTATCCAGCCTGATAAAAGTCAATATCGTGGGTTGCATGGGGGGGGCATGGTCCTCGCTTCAGGAACCCATGGCCCTTTGCTTGAGTCAGGTTGGCTACTTGCTATCCAAGTTGTATTGATAACCACTGCATTTCTATTGCTTACCAAGCCGTCACAAAACCCTCGCCGAGAGGTTTTGCTATTATCTTCAATCGTTCTTTTCACTGCTGCACTACGTGTGGCTATGGAACCATTACCCAATGTCCAGCCGGTAACTATGGCATGTTTGGTCGCAGGGGCTAGATTGGGTTTACGCCGCGGTGTTGCGTTTGCAATCATGGTCACACTTCTGTCCAACATGGTCATCTCCGATGGCTGGTGGACTTTGTTCCAAGCAAGTGGTTGGGCAATGGTAGCTGCTGCTGGGGCTAAATTCCTGAATTCTGAAGGCGTATTGAATATGCGAAATCTACTCTATCTTTCAGTAGTAACATCGCTACTCTTTGATTGGTGGGTTAGTCTTTCGATTATCGATTCGAGCACAACCTTCTCTGATTTTATGCTCTATCTAGCAAATGGATTTATCTTTGACCTTCTACATATCTTCGCCACCATGACCTTTGCAATGTGGTTAGCACCTGCACTTAGCGATCTTATCAGCGAGGATGCTACGCTTACAGAATCTGTACTTGCGGTCGGTGAGACAGATGTCGTCCTTGGATGAATCACCTAGCATGGTCTTGGTCACTAGACGTGATCTGAAGTTATCAAAAGGAAAACTGGCAGCTCAGTGTGCTCATGCTGCAGTCAAATGTGCGTTGCGTGCGAGATCTCGTAAAGCGAGATTAGTTGAACGCTGGAGTAAGGGTGGGGCGAGAAAAATCGTCCTTGAATGCGACGATGTTAAACAACTCTTACAGTTGAAAGAAGAAGCAACCGATGCGGGAATGATCGCGATGATAATCGAAGATGCAGGTCATACAGAAATTCCAGCAGGCACTATAACCGTCCTTGGCATTGGACCGGCACCAAAATCAAGTATTGATGACTTAGTAAAACATCTAAAGTTGGTAAGTTGATTGGCGTTTTTATTGGAAACTTGAAAACCTATCACTCCTGAGTGACCCTCTTTGCTTCATGGAAGAATTATAATCTAATGATTAACTTATGAGCATTTATCCATTTCAGTTATATGTTATTGCAGCAAAGATAAGTTATGGACAAAATCTCAATCGCTATGCTTGCTATATTATTGATGCTTGCACCACTTTCGGGTTGCTTTGGCAATGATGAAGTCCCTAATACTGAGGTCGAGGAAGTAATAGACCACAGCAAACACCTCCATCCTGCGCCAGAACTGGAAGCATTGCTAATGACTTTAGAAGGCGATCAGTTTGTTGCTGGAAATGTGATTCATGACCACCCCATGGAAGTCAGAATTGTATGGACAATGGTCTCTGCAGAAGGTATTTCCAGTGGTGACAATCTAGCCACTAACTTAGATGGTTCTTGGTCATTTGATGTCGATGTTGAAGACCGAAGTGAAGATATTACAATTACTTTCAGAGCTCATAACTTACCTGAAGATACCTGGTCTAAAAATCTGACAATGATAATTCCGGCATTTGAAGACAATACTGATGACACAAATAGTTCTGAAAACAATACTGAAAACAATACTGGAAACGAGTCTGATAACGGAGATGACGGTAATGAGACGAGTGTTAATTCCCCTCCTACTTGCGACGCAGGACTGGATATGAGGGCAGATGTTGATACAGAAGCATACCTTGATGCTAGCAACTCTACAGACTCTGATGGAGATACTCTACAGAATCTATCGTGGCAGATTACGGAAAGTCCCGAAGGCTCGACCGCATCAATTACTACTGGATCCTTAGAAAATACCGTTAATGCTATGTTTACTCCGGATGTTATTGGAAACTATACTCTAGAATTCAGTGCCGATGATGGCGAGTATCCCTGTAGCGATACTCTTCAATTAGAAGCTGTGACAACCTCAATTCCATCTATTAGTTCAGATATAGTTTCACAGATACTTGCCAATGATACTGCGATGGAAGAGATTACTTTCACCAGCGAAGAAGGACATGTTGACACATGGGAAATATCACCGTCTCTACCAACTGGAATCATTTTTGAGTCCGGTGTGATCAGCGGGACACCTTCAGGAATTCTGGAAGAAACTACATTTACTGTTTATGCAAATAACTCCGCAGGCTCGGATACTGCCAGTATAACATTGAGCGTGGTTGAGAAATATGACGCAAAAGATCTGGCTAAATTCTGGTTGGATTTCTTCCAGTGTCAAACCTCTGACGATCGTCCAATGGTCGATGACTTAGATACAAATGGAGATGATAATCATCAATGTGAAGTATCAATCGTACTCAATGAAACTCATGTAATAATAACCACTAATGGAATACCGAATCATGACTTTGAATCTATGCTTGCTTGCTCTCAAGGCAATGATTGCACCGCTGCCCAAAATTATGTTTGGTCTATTCCACGTAATCCGACCAATGATACCACTGGAGGCCACAATAGTGCTGCCTGCCCTGAAGCCGGTGGAGACTACCAATGTGCAGCGGATAGGGGAGCGATTGCAGTTGCGATCAATGGAGTGCCACTCTATGGACCCGAAGATGGACCCGGGGGCGATGCAGTTGCTGCAGAACATGGAGCATTTGAAGAGGACCGCCAACCCATTGACTTGGGCATTTGTCACGGCCACAATGCAATGGGAGGTACTTACCATTACCACGCTGATTCAAATTGTATGCATTGGCACGCAGGTGAAGGTGAAAATATCAAGGATGATTATGATATGTCAACACCAAAAGCTGTTGCCCAGAATACCTATGATGGTAATCATTCAAAGGTGATAGGTGTTGCATATGACGGCTATCCAATATACGGTTTCTGGGGTTATGATGCCGACATGAATATTGTAGAAATGAAGGGATCCTATGAATTAAAAGATGGTGAAACAGGATATAATGGAATTGATGATTACAAATATACAGAGGGGTTAGGTCATCTAGATGTTTGTAATGGTCACTTTGGACCTACACCTGAATTCCCTCTTGGAATCTATCATTATCATTCGACAATGCAAAATGGTGCAGGGGATATGGGATTCCCATATTTCCTGATTTGTTATCGAGGTGAAGCCGATCAATCTAGTGACGGTGGTAACGGCAATGGTGACGGGGATGACCCTTGTGCTGGCCATGGAGACACATGGGGCCCAGGAATTGGCCCTCCTCCTGAGGGATGTGGTGGTGGAGCACAAGGAGGCCAATCAACATCGCAAAATAATCTGGCTGATGGACTAGTTGCGAATGTTTTACAATTCAATCCCTTTGCCTTCATTCTTCTAGGCTTGGTAGGTTATCGGCCTAAAACCAAGGTTGAGGTTTGAGAACTTAGTCTAAAGTTCGTTGAGGTGAAAAGATGGGTTTACGCTCTTTAATTCACCGCTTGACTGCACCGTCGATTAACGACACGGTTCCTGTAGGAAACTACCGTTTGGCTATTATTGTGAATACTTCTTTGAAAATGAAGAAGGGGAAAATCGCAGCCCAGGTTGGTCATGGCGCAGTAAAAGCAGCCCTTTCTTGTGCTAGTAAAAAACCGGCCTGCATGGATGCATGGTTATCTAGCGGTCAAGCCAAGATATGTCTCAAAGGGGTTGATGATGAGCAATTGTTGTCATTACAACAACAGGCAAAGGATGCTGGAATACAGGCTATTAGCATCAGAGATGCTGGTCGAACTCAAATCCCAGCAGGTTCGTTGACTGTAGTCGCTATTGGCCCAGCAAGAGATGAGGAACTCGATCCCATTACTGGAACTCTAAAACTACTTTGAGTACCCTGTTGCGTGGTAACCATATGCGCGAGTATCCCTCAAGCCGAGTCGACGTCCGTAGCGATACGGTGACACAGCCGACTATGGCAATGAGGAAAGTCATGGAATGCGCCGAGGTTGGTGATGATGTACTCGGTGATGACCCAACTGTAATCGAATTGCAAAACAGGGTTGCCAAACTATTCGGTAAACAGGCAGGTTTGTTCGTACCTTCAGGAACCATGTCCAATGCAGTAGCAATTCGAGCTCATACCGTCCCTGGAGATGAAATTATAATCGACAAAATATCCCATATCTATCGTTACGAGGGTGGAGGATATGCTGCCATGTCTGGGGTATCTGTAGCACTAGTCGATGGCGAAAAAGGACTGATGAGTGCTGATCAGGTACAAAGTGCTATTCGCAAAGCCGAAGGAAGTCAGGGTCATTATCCAGATGGAACTTTGGTTTGTGTAGAAAATACTGCTAACCTCGGAGGTGGCACCTGCTATTCTCAAACTACTTTCGACGCAATCGCTGCAGTGGCTCGTGAAAACGGTTGTAAAAGTCATATCGATGGTGCCCGGATATTCAATGCTGTAATCGCTCAAGGTGTCGAACCGGCAAGGATGTGCAGAGACTACGATTCGATTTCGATCTGTTTTTCTAAAGGATTGGCAGCACCGGTCGGTTCAGTACTCGTCGGCTCAAAGGAATTCATAGCCAAGGCCCATCGCTGGCGCAAGATGTTTGGCGGTGGTATGAGACAGGCAGGAGTTCTTGCTGCTGCTGCTCTTTATTCTCTCGACAATAATATTGAACGTTTGTCTGAAGATCATGAGAGAGCAAAAAAAATCGCTCTAGCAATTGCTGATATGAATAACTTCACAGTTGATTTGAATACAGTTCAAACCAATATGGTCTATGTGGAGTGCAAGATGCCTGCTAGTGAACTCGTAGCATCGCTTGCCGAACTAGGCATCGATTTATTTGATACTGGAGCAAATACGGTACGTATCGTAACACATCTACATATTACAGACGAGGATGTTCAACGAATCATAAGCGCTTTCGACGCTCTGTGATTGCTGCACCGATTATCACAGTGGTTGCCATCAAAACCGAAAACCCGGGTAAGAATGATTCATCTGCAGTAGGCGGTGCCACGCAGTTGCCTATTTCCAAACAACTATCCTCGACTAGAATGGTCTTATTTATCTGATGAATAAGATGAATCTGAAGATCACTATCATCCCAAGTCGAAGGTAGAGTCACCTCGATACTACCGCTATTATTTGAACCAAGATAGAGTATTTCACGCACCACATACGGATAGTATTCCTCGCCGTTTAATCCATCTTCATAGTGTGCGAAGTCCTCAACAAACCAAATCATCGACTCAAGAGTGCCCTCTGCTAGTAAACTCTCATCGATTCCATTAATCGACCAAGTTATAATTCCCGTATTCTCACTACTATTTATCCATGTCAACGATGTTTCACCGTCCCCGACTTCCAGTGGTGTCTGCGCATTCGCAGTGAAATCTTCTGCTAAACTTGCCCCATTAGCCGAACCTCCGCTTTGAGAGATTGTGCCATTAAAGACTACCGCTGGTGGTTCTCTTGAAGAATATCTGTCGATCCATCTCTGATCGACTATTTCATTACCCAATGGATCCATGGACTCTGAAATATTACGGTGATTTGTATAGATTTGAACCCCTGTGTCGTTTTCTATTTCGTGTAAGGCTGCGGCGACCTTGGCACAAGGATCGCACCAAGTAGCAGTGAATTCTTCAGCGATTGCAGGAAGGTCGTCGAGTGCAAGTGTCGCACTACCTGAAGTATTTGCTGCGATGTGAGCGCCACCAAAAACCGGTCCGACATCGGTTAACGTTTTTGCCGCCCCTGCACCGGCTATGGGGATCAATGATAGTAAGATAACCGAAATTAACAATTTGTCAACTACTCGCATAGAAAGGCGAGGTTATCTTCCTGCTTCAAGCCACCCCTGTTTGGTTCAAGTACGAGTGTTCAATAACCACCGACAGCGAGGGGGAACGCCGGCGGTGAGAGTGATGACGAATCTAGTTGAGTCAAAACATTCCATGTTGAGCATGGAGACCGTTCCAGCCGGCCGCCCTATGCCGGAATGGTTGTTTTCCGTTCTACAAAAACCGGAAAAATCACGTTTGTTAATCATCCATAGCAGCGAGCAAGCAAGGCGTCAAGCGATTGATGCATTACTCGATAGTCAAGGCGGGGGTATTCTCGACACCACACATCATCTGACGCTCGGGCGTTTAATATCGCAATTACATTTAGATCTAAGATTACCCAAATTATTAGTTGATGATGCAATGTTATTCGAAAGAACACATGCAGCATTAGGTGCTGCTGCCAAGGCCTTGGAGTTTCCATTACTCCACCCAGACCCGCAAGTAAACTGGAGCAGGAGCAAGAGTGAGCATTTACTGAAGTTGCATAATGGTTTGATGGGTTTGGAATCCCCTTGGTCATGGGATGAAGATCCTGGTGCGAAGGAATGTGATGTAGTCTTACAACAATTGCAGCAACAACAGGGCGGAATCCATCCTGCTCGAAAGGAATACGAACTGTTCAAAGCCCTCAAAAACGCTGGTGAAAGTATTTTATTCTCGCTTTCAGAAAGCGATGGAATCATCATGCTCGACCACCCTCCCGGTCTTCGAGAGATTCAACTATCAATACTCAGGGCCCTCTCGAACTTAGTACCGATTCACCAATTGGTAAATCCTGGTTCGTATCGGCTTGGCTATCATGGCGAGTTTATCGCTGATATCCACCCTTGTAGGTTGGAAAAGGAATTACCAACATGGGTTCCTTCACATCAAATTTGGATTTCTGATAAGCCGGATTGGCTATCGCCAATCGGACAAAAACGAGAAGGGAAATACCACCGTATTCAAGTCGAAAGTAACGCTCATTGTGATTATGCAGTGCTGGAACTAATAGCGGATTTACCCGAGGTAACCCTCGTTTCAGGCTCTGCAGATTCTTTGATCAAACGCATAGGTTCGCAATTGGAAGAGATGGGGATCCAAATAGAAAAACCAGCAGAACCAGTTCTCAATATGGCTGCAATCGCTAGATTGCTTTCGATAATGAAGTTAGGGCATGGTCAAGATGCATGGTCATTAGCCAAGGTTAGTGGCTTTTCTCGGCAGGTTTCATTACCACTTGATCTTGACATGATTTTTGGAGTTGAACATCCTACCGATCCAACTCTTCGCCCTCGGCTTCACCTCGATTTAATCAGTGAATTGGCTCGTGGTTTCCATTTACTTGGAGGCAGAGGTTCTTTGCGAAGATGGCTTAGTGCTCTTTCCTCATCCTCCTATCGGCCGCATCGTGATGTGGAAAATAGAATGCGACAACAAGAGGAGTCCCAATGGTGGTTTGCTTGTATGGCATGTTGGCTTGCTCCTTTGCTTGAGGATGATGAACACGAGGAATTATTATCTGGTTTGGTAGGTTGTTTTAGTGCTGAGAAATTACCTTTACCAGAAGAGCAAGTTGACGGTAACTCCTGGATTTACAACCTTCGTAGATGTCTCGGGGAAGAAACTTCAGAGGACATCATAGAGGCGATAGATACGCTAATTCAGCAATCCCAAGAACTCGCACGAGGTTTATGCGCTGGTGAATTTATTGCTATGGTTGAATCACTGACTGGTAAAACCATGCTCGAAAAGCGACGAAGTGGTGATTCATCACTGCAAATATATTCTATCGATCAAATCCATGGTGTGGAGTTGGATTGTGTAATCCTAACCGATATCGATGGCGATTCGTGGTCGATGCGAGATAGTGGTCTGCCTTGGATGGATGAGGAATCACGTATTCGTCTTGGACTTGCTCGGCCAGATGAAGCGATGCGTCGAGGACGTCACCACTTGCGTCATTTGCTCAATTGCAGTAAATCACTGATGATAATCGATTCTTCACCAGAAGAAGGTATTGAATTAGCTGGCCCAGTTGCTGAATGGTTTAACACCTTGAAACGCGCTGATAAAATCGAACTTTTACGGGAAGCGCCACCTACGATTCCAGAAAACCGATGGCAAAAAGGCGGCGAGGAGCGGTCTTGGGCTTGGAGAGGAAGAGATGATGGCAATTGGCTCACGCTACGCCGCGTGATAATCGAGTCTAAGGATGGCGATTTTCATACTCTTATCTCTGGGAGAAGAGCGCGTGATGAACAACAACGCGCTGGTATCGCTGCTTCAGAGAACCGCTCTCCGAAATTAGCACCATTTGCAATTGGCAATATAGCTGCAGCTGCAGAAGCAGAAATAATCGATGATATCTCTAGTAGATTTCAGACGAATGTTATCCTCAAAGAAGGTGAATTGCTTTCTCTGTCAAGGATTTCGGAATTAGTAAATGCTGACCCCTTGCGTTTACTTCCTAATCACCACAACCCAGCAGGAGGAAGGGATGAAGTTGAATGGCCCCATCTTGGAAAAATGACCAAGCGCGGTATTGGAGTCGGGATAGATCCTCGTCCTATTCGAGCAAATCCACTTGGTGAATCTACAATTGATGAAAGGACCGGGCGAACAAAAAAACAGTTCGCTATTCCTCAGGTTTGGTCGGCAAGTAAATTGCAACAGTGGCTGGATTGTCCGCGTCGTGCTTGGTTCGCAAATCACCTTGGAGCAGGGACAAGGGATAGGGTGGAAGAAGACCTTGCATCTTCGATAAGGGGTGATTTAATCCACCTTTCAGAAGAAGCTTTGATTCGCACACACCTTAGCGGCTGTAAACAGCCAACTCCTATGCATCTAGGCCCGGTTCCTAATGAAAATAGTGGCTGGGATGCGATTTTAGAAACACTGGCTGAGAGAGCACCATGGATGAAACGTGACGATGCAATCGCTTTTCACAGAGTCAGGGACATGATAGGTACTACTCCAGAAAAATGGCGACTTTGGCTTGATGATGAGATGGACATCCCTCAAGGGGGTAGACTGGGGAGGATGCTTGATAGTGACCTTGAGTTACACGATGTTGCGCCGATTCATAGCGAGTGGTGTGTCGGCTTGGATGGTGTAGATCCAGCGTTGTTATCATTACCAGAAAATAAGCGTTACATGTCTTTTAGAGGTAGAGTCGATCGTGTTGACGAGGTTCTAGGTCTCGACCGATTCAAGGATGAGAATTATACTGAAGTAATCCCTCTCGATCTCGAATTGAATAGTACAATCAAAGCCAAGCGTTTGGTGATAATAAGAGATGTGAAAACTGTGGAAGGCGCCAAAGACAATGGCAAAGATGAGAAACACAAACAATCGATTTTTACTGATTTGCAATTAGCCCTCTATGCACGGGCTTGGGAGGTTTTCAATCCTGGTGATCGAGTAATTGGGGTAGGCATCACCGCCGTCGGTAAGGAAACGATTCACCGAGTCGAAATCGATCCACAGTTCAGTTCACATCTGACTGATTATAATATTGGTGAACAAACCAGCCACACCCACTTGCACTACCGATTGCCAGGCGAGGAGATCCCAGCCCATAGCAACCCGTTTAGAGCTTGGATGCGAGAACGTTTGACCACTGCATTCCGTGTCGAAGATTCCGCTCGTTCAGGCAATATACCACCAAACCCCTCTATCGCTTGTAATCACTGCCCTGTAGCAAATGCATGTCCTAGTTCTAAAGCAGGTGATAACCTTGTTTGAATTAAATCCTAGCCAAGCATTAGGTCTCGATTTGGACCGCCATATCGCACTTGACGCAGGTGCAGGAACCGGCAAAACCATGGTCATGGCTACCAGATATGTACAGCATCTACTCGCTTCAGATCAACGCGCCACCCGTCTATTACCGCCGGGCCCGAGGAAAATACAGGCAGGTGCTGGCAATCTCGCTGCACCGAAAAGTGAGAGAACCTCATTGGATAAGTGGAAAGGTCTCTTGCCCGCTGAAGTAGTAGCTATCACATTCACCCGTAAGGCGGCAACAGAGTTACGAGGTCGAATTCGTAGAGAATTGACTCGGCACCGCTCAGCACCGGTGAGCCCTGATGACAGAGATGGTATTCACGATTCGAGGCTAAAGAGTGATGCCGATGTCGAGATGTTGGTCTCGGCAATCGAGGATGCCCCGATTGCAACTATCGACTCGTTCCTCGCTTCATTGGTTGCGCCTTGGATTGCTTCGTTGAGCGACGATCCACCGCGACAGCAAATGGCAGATGAGCGCTTGCCATTACTACACGATGAAGCGATAGCAAGCGCTTGGCGTTTACAGAACGCTATCGACGGAATCGAGGCTGGTTTGAGCGGGAATATCGAAGAGTTCCTTGCTGCCCGTGGTCGCTTAAGCATAGTTCTCGGAGGTCAGCGCACAACTTCGACTATTCTCAAGGGTATGCTCAAGCGTTCGTTATTCGTCGAGGAATCATATCAAAGATCACGGAGAAGAATAGGCGGTGATGGTGAAGCCGATGCGGCAGAACTAGACGATTTATTCATTGAACCTGTGAGAGATTCCCTCGCGGGTTTTGCTGAAACATTATTTGAGGCTGTGGCGAAATGGTCTGATATTTGGTTGGATGGGGGGGCTCATTTTGTAACCCAAGCCGATTGTGAAAGTGGGATGACGCGTTATAGATTCATACGCCATTTGGTCGAATGTGGATTACCTGGTGATTCAATCGCTAGGCTACAATGGATTTGGTTGGTGACAATCGCGATGTCTACCCCTGAAAATTCTGTAAAACCAGACCCACGTTGTCTCACACACGGACGACCCCCTGCCTCCAAATCATGGCCAGCAGGGGTAATGACAAAAACCAAAGTCAAGGTATTAGATAACGATGTAAAAAATATGATTTGTGAAGCTGCAAAGAACTGTGCTGAAGAAATTAGGGAATTACTTTCGACACCAGTAGGCCTATTGGTACGCCGTTTAGGTCGTGCCTCGCACCTATTGAACCCAGTGATTGATGACCCAATCCCAATTCATGGGCAAGAGGTTTTCACCACACGTGTCGATATTGAGCCAACAAATCGGACACCGAAAGGTGGTTCACGCAGCACACCTGAATTAGAAATTAGGACCATGGAGGATCTCTTCATTCTTCACAAGGGAGTCAGACAAATTCTATCTCGAATGAAAACCAGGGAAGGTTTGCATCACTACGATGATATGCATGAATTAGCCGAGGACTTATTGTTAACCAGATGCCCGACTATTTGCCGACGCTGGTACCCCCGTAAAGTGGTTTGGGCCTTGGATAATCTCTCCTCACAACCATGGGAAGATGACCATCTAAACCTCGCACGTCAACACGCTAAAGATCATCCTAAGGTCTTGGCAGATCTCGATCGTCGTATTACAATTCTGTATGATATACGTCGCTTATATCGAGCATTTATAATCGATGAATTCCAAGATACAAATCCGCAACATCTCCGCCTACTTGCTCGACTTTGGGGTCGAAGACGCTTAGAGCCCGGTGAACCCGAACCACCTGCAGGTGATTGGGATCCTACGGTTTGTATTGTTGGCGACATGAAACAGTCGATTTATCGCTTCCGTCAAGCCGAGGTCAGAGTGATGCGTCGCGTGGTGGAAACGGTACGCAGCATCAACCGGCATGAACTCCAATATGAGTCAAGACTCGACGGGTTACGTCGTGTTGATGCTGGACGAGATCCTAGGCCGAGTGATGGCGGGGAAGGAGATTCTGCGACATTTGTACAGGCGAGTGTACGTTCATTAAGCAAAGGTTCTGATCAAACTTGGATAAGTTTCAGAAAAGGTGATGATGGCAAGTCTCTCGGTGAAGAAGCCGCATTGCGAAGAGCCGAGGGGCATATCGAGATGGCTACCAATCACCGTACACTTCCGGGGTTGCTCAATCTGATGAATGGGGTCTTCAGCGATGTATTTTCACCTCAACATCATCTATTCCCTGGCCCATGGCATGCACGCCACCAAAGGCTGAATGCCGGGCGAAAAAGTGACAAAATGGGACGACTTGATTGGTTATTGCCATTGACTGATGGCGATGAACCACGACCAAGTAACCCGATTGATCCTATCGATCCATTCCTTCACGCTGGTTCGAGTTCACGTGAGCGAACCATCGACCTCATGGTTCGAAGAATTGAGGCTTTGATTAGGAATCGTCCTGCAAAAATTCTTGACCAAATCAATGGAACTCAAATGGACCTTGGTGATGAATCAGAGGACATCAGGCCCAGGGATATCTTGATTTTGGTTCATGCAAGAACCTCCATTCCACAAATAATAGCAGCCTTTGAGCAAAGAGGTTTGCCGGTAGCCGCCGATAGGCAAGGTGCCCTATTACACCGGCCAGCGATTCTCGCATTGATGGCAGCATTGCGAGCGCTCTCTAATCAAGACGACAAAGCCGCTATTCTAGCGCTGGCTCGAAGTACGATAGTTGGACTCAATGACCAAGAGGTGACGACACTCATCCAGAGCAAAAGTGATCAGGGCGATTGGTATTCTCATCTTGTTGAACAAATGCCAATTGCAAACATCAAGTCATTATTGACACAATGTAGAGAACTTTGCAGTGACGGTACACCTTTTACTGCCCTTGATGCAATCGTCGATTATTCTGACCTGCTAATATCTCACTCACGTACTTCAGATCGACGAGATGTCGAATCATGGTTGCAAATGGTACGGTCGATAGGAGAGGAGGTCGGCAAGGATTCAGCCCTGATTATGGAAAGACTAGAGAGATATCACTCTCTTCGTCGAGACGGGCCTACAGGTAATGAGAGTACAGTTTCAGATGCGATTAACATCATGACTATCCATGCGGCAAAGGGACTTGAAGCACCGATAGTTGTGCTCTTCGATCCATTTGCAATCGGTCGTTCAGATGCTCAAATGATGGCTCGAGAGAAGGTCTTGGTTACGCCAGATCTGGTCGCTGGAAGAATCGACCCATGGCCGGGAGCTAAGAAGCCTGATTCCGGAACCTGGGAATTGGCTCTTCTGATTGAAGACGGTCAGCAAAGAGCAGAGCGAAGAAGACATCTCTACGTGGCCTTAACCAGAGCGAGAGATCGACTCATTTTGGCCGGTGGCCCTCCTGATGCTTCTATCGAAGGAGATGGTCGAATTAGAATTCCAACTCATAAAGATCGTCGTGATTCATTAGGTGATATGTTCCTTTCAGGGTTAATTGGAATGCTTGATTCACCCTCATTTGAAGATAATGCTTTGATTATCGATTCTGAATCGATGTCAAGAACCCCAATTCCAGATCAGTTAGGATTGGAAGGCATTTCAATATTCCATCACAGCGATTGTTTTGAAGAGGTTTCAAGAACATCACCCTTAACTCAAATTATCAATCGAATCGATTTGTTCGGAAAAGTTAGCACTCAAGAAAAGACTACACGCATACGTAAAATAAACCACGCACTATCACTTTCAGCACATGGACTCGATCTATACCAACCGCAACCCTATAGGGGGTCATTTAATCCTAAGCTATGGCCTAGTCCACAGGAATTCGGCACTGTATATCATAGATTATTTGAAATTGGTTTGGCCAATCCCGCTGATGAAAATAGTGAATTGGAATCAACTTGGCTGCACAAGAATGAAGATCGATTGAGTGATATAAAAACTATTACACAAGTTTTAGACGAATCAAGCATAATTGGCACCGACATCAGAAAACGATGTCGAGAGAGATTGCTAAACCTAGCTCAATCTGCACGCCAAGGAAAATTAGGCCTATTGGCCTCAGGTGTAGCGGTTGATGGATATCGTGTAGAGGGACTGCGGACTGAATTACCATTCTATCTAAGGCATGATATTGAGCCAGAAAATTGGTCACGAAATCTTTGGACTCCATCTGGAGATGTATGTGTTGCAGAACTCTCTAAAGTGGAAGTACGTTTTGAAGGTAGAGCAGATTTGGTTCTCGCACTAAAAGATGAACAAGGAAAGAAATGGTTACAGGTTGTCGATGCCAAAACCACTGGCTGTCTAGGCGACCAAGAACATAGTATTCTGAATCAACACCAGCGAGCAGAGATTATCGCTGAACATCGTTTACAATTGGCCCTTTACAGTCATGCACTGAAAATTGGTGAAATGCAAAAACCTGAAATCAGTAGGAGAGAGATACTTCCACCTGCGATCCTTTGGGCAGCAACCGGAGAAATGGTGGAGATGAGTCTAAATGAGTTTGAACTGGCAAGTTCGGATTTGATTGTAAGAATAGAGGAAGTGGCAAAAGAATCGGCTGGGGTGAGTGAATCTTAGTAAATCTCTATTCCATCTCGCATTTCGCTATTTGGATAATCGCAGGTCGCTTTTTTTTGAGGAACTGGTACCTTTTTCTATTTCTCTCTCTTAGTTGGGAATTGTTAGAATTAGTATTACCATTCGAATTTGCTATAGAGACATGGGATAATAAAATCGGTGATATCGTGGTCAATTGTGTGGCGTTTTATTTTGGGACTGTGCTGCATAATAAAGCTAAATCCGAGGGTGGTTTCGTCACACATAGTGGCAATTAGAATCGATTATTGCTTCTACGACATCAGGATCGGCAAGGGTTGAGATATCACCCATTTTCTCTGGCTCGCCTTCTGCAACCTTGCGCAATATTCTACGCATAACTTTTCCTGAACGGGTTTTTGGTAAGGCTGGAATAATGCAGAACCTATCTATTTTGGCATGTGCACCGATTCTATTACGGCATAACTGGTTGAGAGAAAGATACAATGATTCTTCATCACTTACTTCCTTGGCGAGTACCAAAAATGCCCTCACACCTTGCCCTTTGATATCATGTGGAAAGCCAACAACACCAGCTTCAGCTATCATTTCGCTTTCAACTAATATCGCTTCAAATTCGGCAGTACCCATGCGATGGCCACTGACATTGATGACATCGTCTACCCGGCCAGTAATCCAGTAGTAGCCATGTTCGTCTCGCCTACAACCATCACCAGTGAAGTAACGATTTTTTATTGTAGAGAAATATGTTTGTAGATAGCGATCATGATCACCATAAATGGTGCGGGTTTGCCCTGGCCAAGATTGAGAAAGACACAGTAGCCCTTCAGCTTTACCTTTGAGTAATTCCCCTTCAGCGTTGTATAGTTCAGGCTGAATCCCAGGTAGTGGAAGAGTGGCTGAACCCCCAATGACCGGAGTCGCAGGAGCTATTGGCGAGATACAGATACCGCCGGTTTCGGTTTGCCACCAAGTGTCGACAATCGTGCATTTTTCCTCACCGACAACTCGGTGATACCATTCCCATGCCTCTGGATTTATTGGTTCACCGACCGTTCCTAAAACACGTAAACTAGATCTGTCATATTTGTGAACATAGTCGTCCCCTTTTGCTGCCAAGGCCCTAATTGCAGTCGGAGCGGTGTAAAAGATTGTAAATCCATGTCTTTCAACCATATCCCAATATCTCCCAGCATCAGGATAGAGTGGAGTTGATTCAAACATGAAAGTGGTTGCACCGTTTGCCAATGGACCATAGACGATGTAC
>Ga0209091_10001585_pt1 | contig 19865 bp, 19 predicted proteins | sample ArcticOcean_MG_C_6_FD_187438 | JGI IMG/M metagenome (GOLD analysis project Ga0209091, IMG submission 187438) | Marine microbial communities from western Arctic Ocean - ArcticOcean_MG_CB8_128 (SPAdes) (version 2) | ecosystem: Environmental > Aquatic > Marine > Oceanic | place: Arctic Ocean...
TTAAACACTAATCCAAGCCTCCCTCACACATCAAACGAAATTTGGACTTTTTATCTCACTAGGTTTATACTAGATTTCAATATTGTTGAATATCAATATAATTGGGAGTAATTATGAATCGCACGAATATGTACGTTATCGGAGCTGTTGTAGTTCTTGTGATACTCTATTTAATTTATTAAATTAAATCGATTAGTTACTAATACAACATCCTTCTCACATCAGAGAGAATTTGGATAATTTTGAATGGGCTGAAGGATACAAGTCAATTTATAGCTGAAGGAATTCAGAAGTTTAAATAAACCCCCTCACACTTCAAAGAGGACTTGGTATTTAAGTTAATTTATAGAAAATAATTCTACTAATCTACTAAAAAATTAGAAATAAAATATTTTTATTCTATTTAATTTAAATAAACACTTTTAATTACTATAATTGAAAAAAAATAAATTTATATTAAAAAAATCCAAAAGGAAAAAAAATGACACTAAAAATAAACAGTATAGCTCCAGATTTCAAAGCCAAAACTCAAGAGGGAGATATATCTTTTCACGATTGGCTTGGAGATAGTTGGGGAGTATTATTTTCCCACCCAAAAGACTTTACACCAGTTTGTACAACTGAGCTTGGTGAATTGGCTAAGATGAAACCTGAGTTTGACGCAAGGAATGTAAAAGTTATTGGTTTAAGTGTGGATCCAGTTTCTGATCATGTTAAGTGGTTAGAAGACATTAAAGACGTATCAGGAAGCAAACCAAATTATCCAATCATTGCTGATGAGAAATTGGAAGTTGCAAAACTCTATAATATGTTAGAGGACGATGCGGGTGTTGAATCCATGGGACGTACTGCAGTTGACAACCAAACAGTTAGAACTGTTTTTATTATTAGACCAGACAAAAGAATTGGATTATTTTTAACCTATCCAATGGCAACAGGAAGAAACTTTAATGAGATATTGAGAGCTATCGATTCCATGCAATTAACAGTTACACATAAAGTTGCTACTCCGGCGAATTGGAACAAAGGTGAAGATGTGATTATTGTTCCTGCTGTTAAAGATGATGAGGCTAAAAAGTTATACCCAAATGGTTGGAAAACTTTAAAACCTTATTTAAGAAAAGTTCCAGATCCTTCTAAATAGAACGTTTATTCAAAAGCTTAGACTAAACCATAAAAAATATTCTTCATTACATTTCCTCAGATTAATTATTTCTTTTTTTGTGTTAACATTGTTGTAAGAGTGTTTTTGTTAGTTGATTTTAAAAAGAATTTTGAAATGAGAAATACAATAGAAATTTATTGTATTATTAGTATGTTTGGTTAAGCTGAATAAAATATGGATCCAATATCTCAAGGAGCGGTTGGTGCAGTCTTTGCACAGTCTACAGCTAATAAGAGTAATATCATAAAAATTGGTATTATCGGCTTTCTTGCAGGATTAGCCCCTGATTTAGATGTTTTGATACGTTCACAAAATGATCCAATTTTATTTCTTGAATACCATAGGCAGTTCAGTCATTCGCTTTTTTTTATTCCCCTTGGCTCTTTGATTGTTGCTATCCTCACCTTTCCTTTGTTTAAAAAATCTATGAGTTTAAAAACTATCTATACTGCAAGTTTTTTGGGATACGCAACACATGGATTACTAGATGCATGTACCTCTTACGGCACTCTACTTTTTTGGCCTTTTTCAAATGAGCGTGTGACTTGGAACAATATATCTATTATCGATCCACTCTTTACAATTCCTGCTCTAATCCTTATGGGAATTGCTATAAAAACAAGAAAAAAGATATTTAGTTTTTTTGCAATCGGATGGATTACTTTTTACTTATCTCTAGGTTTTGTTCAATATGAAAGAGCATCATTAGCTGCTATTGAACTTGCTGAATCAAGAGGTCATGTTGCTGAGCGGATGACCCTTAAACCATCATTTGGAAATCTTATTTTGTGGAAGTCTATTTATCAGTATGACGAAGATTTTTATGTTGATGCAATTCGAATAGTTCAGTCAGCTACTTGGTGTTTGGGTGAAAATATTAAAGTGTTTAATTATGAATATCATCTACCTAATCTTAATAAAGATAGTCAGCAAGGGGAGGATATTGAGAGATTTCGTTGGTTTTCACAGGATTATTTAGGCTATAATAAAGAAAAAAACCTTGTCACAGATATCCGCTATTCAATGATTCCAAATCAAATTGCCCCAATGTGGGGATTGGTCATAGATGATATGCGTGATATAAATGAGCATGCAATTTGGTGGACAAGTCGGGACTTGAAACAAAGTAAATTAGATTTATTCAAAGAGATGTTAAGCGGAAAAAAGTGTAGAAATCTTAAATAATAAAAGGGAATGAAGCTAACTTTATTAGCAATCTATATTCTAGCCGGAATAATAATTGACATAATTTTTTAGAAATGTAGTATACCCCCTATGGGTATATTTCTACAACTATTTTTTCTGGTTTTTTTTGCATCAAACATAGAAGCCCGACCTATTTCATACAATGGTGGAAAAACAGTTATGGTTTTGTCGAACAATACTAAAAATTCTATATATTACCATTACTCACCAACCTATAAATATTCCATAGGCATTGAAGCTATAGAGGACAAGTTACTTAATAAAAATTACTCCTCTCTTAGACTGACTTATTTATTAAATAGAAAAAATACAAAAAACTCACAAAGAAACCTATATTTACAGTCTGGAGTTAGCCCAAATGGGACAGGTAATTTTTTCTATGGTATTCATGGTGATTGGGAAACAAGAAGGGTTTTTTCAGGATTTAGTATAAAAAGGACTGAAAATAATTACAAAAATTATACTGATCAATTTATTCAATTAGGTTTTTCACCATATCTCGGAGAGTATGGAGATCTCCACTCTTGGATAATGGTTAAATCAAAGAAAAATTCATTATCAGATAACTGGTCATCATATCCATTACTAAAATTTTTTAAAGGTGATTTCCTTTTTGAGGTTGGCTTTAGCAATAAAACAGAATGGGATGCACATTTAATGTACAGATTTTAAGGAGATACTATGAAACAAAATTTAATTATTATATTTATATTATTAATCTTTTCATCAGCTATTTATGCTCAAAATGAAAATCATGCAGATCATTTCCTTCATGAAGGGCATGTTCATGAAGAACTAATAAACGGAGAAAAACTTGATGTTAATCCCGATCGTTTTGATTTATTTATCATTGGGTTGAAAGAATTACAAATTGCTATTGTTAGTGTTAATGGTATGGTTTGTGATTTTTGTGCAAGAGGCATTGAAAGGTCTTTTTCAAAAGATGTTAATATAAAAAAAATTGATGTAGATCTTCTTCGAGGAAAAATTTTCCTTGCTTATGATTTAGTAAAAGAGATAAATTTTGAAGAAATAAAAAAACTAATAGTTGAAAATGGTCAAAATGCTACTGATCTTAAAATAATAAAGTTATAAATGAAATGAATGATAAAGCTATAAATTTCCTATCTTTATTTGCCTCTTCATCAACATTGATTTGTTGTGCTTTACCTGCAGTATTTATTATTTTAGGAGCTGGTGCTAGTTTTGCAAATTTAATAACAATTTTTCCATTCCTGATTACTTTATCTAAATATAAACTAATTATTTCTTTATTTGCTTTTTTCTCAATTTTAATCGGCGGTTATATTAATTATAGGACTTATTATTTATCATGCCCAATAGATCCAGTCCTTGGAAGAGCATGTATGAGAACACGAAAAAGATCCCGTTTAATATATTATATATCTGTTGCCATTTTTTTATTTGCTAGTGTTTTTACATATATTATCCCTGAGGTTATTTAGTTATGAGTCATCCATGTCATAAAGACCAATTATCAAGTATACGACGAATAGAAGGTCAGATTAGAGGTATTGAAAAAATGATCGAAAAGGGCGATTATTGTATTGATATTCTTAATCAAATAAAGGCAGCCAAAAATTCAATTACTACTGTTGAAGGAAAAATTCTTAAAAAACACTTGGAAGAATGCATTAAAGAATCTCTGACAGGAGATAATCTTAAAACTAAAGTCGAAGAAATTATCAGAATTCTAAAAAGATAAGAAATATTTAATGAATAGTCGACCAGTCTATTTAGTGAGAATAAGGGAATTAGTATATGTCTAGTACTTCTATGGTTATTGGCTCTACAGGTCTTGTAGGCAGGAAACTACTTTTCGAGCTAGCTAAAAAAGAGTCGGCAGTTATAGCTGTTACTCGAAGATCCATAAGCAATCTTCCTGAAAACGTAAGTCTTATTAATATCAATTTTGATGACTTTTTAGAGAATGGAAGCTTACCGTCCTGTGATCATGTATACATATGCTTGGGCACGACTATAAAAAAGGCTGGAAGTCAAAGTGAATTTAAAAAAGTTGATTATGATTATTGTTTATCTTTTGCCAAAAAAGCAAGAGAGGCTGGTGCTACAAAAATCAGTTTGATTTCATCTGTAGGCGCCAACCCAAACGTAAACAATTTTTACTTAAAAACAAAAGGCGAAGTCGAGGAAGAGATTAAAAAAATTGATTTTCAAGTTATAAATATTTTTCGCCCTAGCTTACTTCTTGGCCAACGTGGTGAGAGTCGATTCCTAGAAGAACTTGGACAAAATTTATCGTCAGTTATAAATCTTTTTTTAATAGGGCCTCTCAGAAAATATAGAAGCGTTAAGGCTACTAATGTTGCTTACTGTATGGCTAATTACGAACAAAATGTTGGCATTAGATATCTTTACTTTGACGATATTCGGTTATGTTTTGAAGGAAAATAGTAGAAAGAAACTTGAGGAAAAAATGAAGAATAACTATAGAATGATGCGTGCATGCATTGCATAGTTATTGCTATCTCTTAACCGTCAGAACTAAAGACAGAAAAAATTATGACAAGAAATTGATTGCTTTTTTGCCATAAAGATTAAAATTATTTTTTAATGATTAACCCCTGACCTGTTGGAAGCTCTAAAATGCGTAAGCCATTTTTTTCAATAAATTCCTTTTCCTTAACTTGCTGGTCTTTGTATCCTACCCAACCATAGTCATCAAAAATAATAATTCCGCCAGAAACAATTTTATCAAAAATTATTTCTAAAACCCCCATTTCAGCTTCTACGTTATTCAAATCAATGTGAGCGAAAGAAATTTTTTCAGGACAGTTATTTATCAAGGATTTAGGAAGCAGTCCTTTGATAATTTTAACATTATTTGAATTCTTAAAGTTATTTTTAACATTTTCATAGAGCTGTGGAGAATGTTTTGGAAATTTATCAGATGATGGAGGGTTATCAAAAACATCATATAAATAAAAATTAACGTTATTGTTTTCTAAATCACAATATTCATTAATAAATTTTGATGCAAAACCGTCATAACAACCAAAATCACAAAAATCCCCTACCAGACTTTTACAGTGCTCACCAGCCCACACAAGAGTATGTCTTCTCCAAATTAGAGCCTGATTTGCAGCTATATTTCTTTCATCATCATTTTCATTTATAAAAACTTTATTAGCTATTTCTACAAATCTATCTTCTTTAAGAAAGTCTAAATTTTTACCAAAAGTAATTAATTCATCGCCAACAAATACAGACCCATTTTCAGTATTAAAATTTACTATCGTTCCAAGGGAATTTAGCCAATTAATTATACTTTTATATTTTTCGTCATTAAAAAGATGCTTTATTATGAAAAAAACTGCTTTTGGTTTAAAAAATGCCAATTTTATCCTACTCCTTAATATTTCTTCTATAAAATAAAAATCAATTTACAAAATTAATGATATATTAAATTAATAGTACTTAATAAGATAATGAATAAAATTATGATTTTAAAATGACACTAGAAGATACAGCACCATCTAAGTCTCAACTCAGTATTCTCTTAGAGCATTATCAAAGTGGACGGTATGACGATGCTGAAGAGCTAGCATTATCTATTACAAAAAAATTTCCCAAACATCAGTTTGCTTGGAAAGTAATTGGTGTTGTGTTCAAGAAGCTTGGCAGAATGCATGAGTCATTAATTGCCAGTCAGCAATCTGTGCAATTGGCGCCACAGGATGAGGAAGCCCACAACAGCTTAGGTAATACGCTCAAAGAGCTAGGAAAATTAGAAGATTCTGAGGCAAGCTATAGGCAAGCAATAGCTTTGAAACCTGACTTTGCCGAAGCCCATAATAACTTGGGTATCACGCTCCAAGAACTGGGAAGGTTAAAAGAGGCTGAGGTTAGCTATACGCAAACAATAGCCTTGAAACCTGACTATTCTAAAGCTCACTATAACTTGGGTAATACACTAAAGGAGCTTGGAAGACTAGAAGAGGCTGAAGTAAGCTTAAGACAGGCGATAATGTTGAAACCGGACTTTACCGAAGCCCACAATAACTTGGGTATGATACTCAAAGGACTTGGAAGATTAGAGGAGGCTGAAGCAAGATGTAAGCAAGCAATAGCCTTGAAACCTAACTTTGCCCAAGTTCACTATAGTTTGGGTATCATTCTCCAAGAACTAGGAAAGTTAGAAGATTCTGAGGCAAGCTATAGGCAAGCAATCGCATTGAAACATAACTTTGCATTGGCTCACTATGGATTGGGTAAAGTTCTTTATAGTATGAGTTATAAAGACCCAGCGTTAGAAAGTATAAAAAGAGCAAATACTCTTGATCCTAAGTCAAAAAATATTAGCGTATTATTGAGTGTTTTAACGGCAAGAAAGTTGAGAGAAAATAGCGAAACGGGCGATAAGAGTTCAATTACACAAGATTGTCTTGTTTTACCTCCCTCAACAATACTTGAGTTAAATATGTCAGTAGAACAAAAACTTATTACTTACCTGTACAGCAGAAAATTACTAAACTTAGATAAAGAAAAAGAACCGAGCTTTGGAAATACTAAAGGTTCAATGTATGATTTATTTGAAGACAATCACCCTACGATACAAAAGTTAGAATTAGATCTTAATAATATTTTAATGAAAACGTTTAATTCAGATATCTTTATAAAAGATTCTTTTTTTAGTATTTTTGGTGCTGGTGGGGGTACAATTCGTCATCATCATGTGGATAAAAGCGACGAAGATTCAACTTTTAGTTTAGCTAAGCAAAAGTATGCTCTTGTGTATTATTTGTCTGCTGGAGATCAGGATTGCACCGAGCCAGGCTTTTTGAAGTTTTATGAGCCTAACCAAAAGATTCTTCCTAGCAAAGGTTTGATTGCAATTTTCCCTGCAGATAGATTTCACTCTTCATTTTATGGCGGAAATAAGGATAGAGTTATCGTTGGAGTTAACTTTTATACTCTAAATGTTAATTCTTTAAATCCATCTCAGCAACAATTAAGTATTCTCTTAGAGCATTATCAAAGTGGACGGTATGACGATGCTGAAGAGCTAGCATTATCTATTACAAAAAAATTTCCCAAACATCAGTTTGCTTGGAAAGTAATTGGTGTTGTGTTCAAGAAGCTTGGCAGAATGCATGAGTCATTAATTGCCAGTCAGCAATCTGTGCAATTGGCGCCACAGGATGAGGAAGCCCACAACAGCTTAGGTAATACGCTCAAAGAGCTAGGAAAATTAGAAGATTCTGAGGCAAGCTATAGGCAAGCAATAGCTTTGAAACCTGACTTTGCCGAAGCCCATAATAACTTGGGTATCACGCTCCAAGAACTGGGCAGACTAGATGAATCTCAAGCAAGCCATACAGCAGCGATAGCCTTAAAACCTGACTTTGCCGAAGCTCACTATAACTTGGGTAATACACTAAAGGAGCTTGGAAGACTAGAAGAGGCTGAAGTAAGTTATGCAGCAGCAATAGCTTTAAAAACGGACTTTGCCGAAGCCCACTACAACTTGGGTAAAGTGTTAATGAAAATTGGTCGGCATCGAGAAGGTCTTCGCGAGGAAATGATAGGTGGTGGTTTTATTTCTTTCAACTTAAATAATGGGATATCTATACTATGAGGAATTTTCTATGGAAAAAGTAGTCTTGTCGAAACAAAACTTAAGCCCTAACTTCATTGGTTCATGGATGATGAATCCCCAATCAATATGTGATGAATTGATTACCTATTTTGAATCAAAAAAAAATAAGCAAAAAGAAGGAGTCACTTCAGGAGGGAAAAACATAGATATTAAAAATAGTGTTGATATTTCAATCCTTCCAAACGAAATAAAACGTCCTGGCAATGAAGTCTTTGAGAAGTACCTTCACAATCTATTTTCTTGCTACCAAGATTATGTCAAGGAGTGGCCTTTTTTGAATACATTCCCTGACGATTTGCAAGTTGGTAGTTTTAATATTCAAAGGTATCAAAGTGGGCAACACTACCAGGGGCTGCATACTGAGCGTAGCTCTTTAGAATCACTTCATCGTATATTTGCATGGATGACGTACCTAAATGATGTTGAAAAAGAAGAGGGTGGGTCAACATATTTCAGTCACTATGATCTAGAAATTCAACCAAAAAAAGGACTGACACTAATCTGGCCCGCTGAGTGGACGCATGCACATAAAGGAGGTTTGTTGCATGGGGATTCTAAGTACATAATTACTGGTTGGATTCATTTTCCTGACAACCTTAAATAGATAGTCAAAAGGGGTATAGTTATAGTCTTAGCATTTGATGTTATTCCAAATTGATTAATTGATTTTAAAAAGGTTCTAGATAAGGTAATTATTGAACAAAATGAAGTAGAGTATTAAATGGAATTAACTATAGAGGAAGTATTGCAACAGGGTATTGTTGCACATAAGGAGGGTAGGATTCAGGATGCTGAACGTCTTTATAAGACTATCTTAAAATCTCATCCTTTACATCCAGATGCAAACCATAATCTTGGTTTATTGGCCTTATTATCTAATAAGGCTGATACGTCATTGCTATTATTTAAAACTGCTCTCGAAGCCAATCCAAAGATAGAGCAGTTTTGGCTAAGTTATATTGATACTCTCATCAAAGAAAATGACCTCGAAAGTGCAAAAAAAGCTCTAGAGGAATGCAAGATATCTGGTTTTATTGGCGATAAATTAGATGCCTTAGAGGATAAGTTACTGAGATTAAATGATGCCTTAGTTCCGACTCATGTAGAATTAAAAAATCTTCTGAATTATTATCAAAATAAACGATTTGATGATGCGGAGAAATTAGCAGAAGCTATTATAAAAAAATTTCCAAATAATCAATTTTCGTGGAAAGTTTTAGGAGTTTTATACGGAAAAAAAGGTATGAAACATGAATCGTTAAATGCTAATCAAAAATCAGTTCAATTGGCGCCTAATGATGCTGAGGCCCACTTTGTTCTTGGTAACGCTTTTAAGGAGCGTGGCGAAATTCAAGAAGCCGAAAAAAGCTTTACTCAAGCGTTATATATTAAGCCTGATTTCGCAGAAGCTCATAATAATTTAGGTATCATTTTTCAAGAGCTAAATAGATTTGAAGAGGCTGAATTATGCTTCAGGAAGGCGATAGATTTTAAATTAAATTTTCCTGAAGCTCACAATAACTTAGCTAATACAGTTAAGGAGCAAGGTAGATTCGAAGAGGCTGAAGTAAGTTATAAACAGGCGATAATCCATAAACCGGAATATGCAAAAGCCTACTTTAGCTTGGGTAATATACTTCAAGAACAAGGTAGGTTTAAAGAGGCCGAAGCAAGCCATGTAAAGTTGATAGCGTTGAAACCTGACTTTGCTCCAGCTTATAACAACTTGGGCATCAGCCTTAAAGAACAAGGTAGGTTAGGTGAATCTGAGTTAAGTTATTTAAAAGCGATAGCATTGAAACCAGATTATGCTGATGCCCATAACAACTTAGGAAATATGCTTCGAGAGCAAGATAGATTAAAAGAGGCTGAAGCTAGCTTTAGGCAGGCGATATCTTTTAAAGTCGACTTTGCTGAGGCCTATAGTAATTTAGGTTATACGCTTCATGGATTAGCTAGGCTAGAAGAAGCTGAGGAATGCTACAATAAGTCTTTAACTTTTAAACCGGACTATGCTGAGACTCATAACAACTTGGGCGTCACACTTAGAGAGTTAAACAGATTGGATGAGGCTGAAGCAAGCTTTTCACAAGCAATTAAATTGAAACCTGACTTTTACGTTGCATTGATGAATAGGTGGCAATTATTATTTGATAGAAGAAAATTCGAGGATGCATTGAGAGATGCAGATTCTTGCAATACAGAGGTATCAAGGGTGTGTGGCTTAGAGACTCTTTTTGCACTTGGGCGTATTGATGAGATTTATAAAAGAATTGAGATAGTTTCTGATCTCGATGACAAAAATATTAGAATGGCAGCATTTTCATCATTTATTTCTGAGCGCGAAAAGAAAAATACTGCTCATAAATTTTGTCAAAACCCAATACCCTTAATACATTTTAAAAATATCTCTTCACATGTTAAAAAATCTAATAAATTTATTACAGAACTAATTGATGAATTAAATAATATAAAAACTACTTGGGAGCCTTCTTCAAAAACAACCCACAAAGGCTTTCAAACATCCTCCGATATAAATTTATTTTTAAATCCATCAGAAAAGATGATGCAATTGAAGTCAATTATTATTGATGAGATAGAGGCCTATTATTTAAAATTCAGAAATCATCCTTGTTCGTATATCAAAAATTGGCCATCTAAAGGTTCTCTTCTTGGTTGGCATGTAGTTTTAAAGCAGCAAGGATTTCAAAGTCCACATATCCATCCCAGTGGGTGGTTAAGTGGTGTAATTTATTTAAAAGTTGTTCCCCCTTTAGGAAAGAACGAGGGTGCAATTGAATTTAGTTTAAATAATAAGAATTATTCAGATTTAAACGCATCTAAATTAATACATCAGCCAAAATTGGGAGATATGGTTTTTTTCCCTTCCTCCCTTCCTCACAGGACTATCCCTTTTACAACAGATAAGGATAGAATTACTATTTCGTTCGATTTAATGCCAAAACCAAGAGGCGTTTAATAGCAAAATTAACAAAGATCAGGTTGCTATTAAAAAAAATACATAAAGATTTTATAGCCCGAAGCATAGTAAATATAAAAAAGAGTTGATAGAAAGTAAGATGAATTTATTTAACAAAAGAAACAAATTATTTCCAACTATTGAGCCATTTGATTTTGGTTACCTCAAAAAAGGAGTTCACGAAATATATTATGAGCAATGTGGGAATCCAAATGGTAAACCCGCAATATTTATCCATGGAGGCCCAGGCGGAGGTTGTGGCAAGTTTTCAAGAAGATTTTTTAACCCAAAAAAGTATAGGATTATCTTGTTTGATCAACGTGGGTGTGGAAAAAGCAAACCTCATACATGTTTAGAGGATAATACTACCTGGCATCTTATTGAGGATATTGAGTCCATAAGAGACAAACTTAATATTCAGAAATGGTTAGTATTTGGAGGGTCATGGGGTAGTACTCTCGGCATAGCATATGCGCAAAAGCACCCAGATCGTGTTAGCCAAATGGTTCTTCGAGGTATTTTTATGCTTAGGCAAAAAGAACTTCAATGGTTTTATCAGTATGGTGCTAGCGAAATATATCCTGAAGCCTGGGAGGGGTTCCTAGAAGAGATTCCTGAGGAAGAAAGATATAATCTAATCGAGGCCTACAGAAAAATATTTTATGGAGTGAATAAAAAAAAGAAATTATCTGCTGCAAGAGCCTGGTCAAAATGGGAGGCGTCTTCTAGTTTTATTAATCACAATCCTAATGCAGTCAATGATTCTATTAATGCAGAATTTGCTTTAGCTTTCGCGCTTATTGAAAACCATTACTTTGTTAACAAAGGCTTTCTAGATAATGAAAATCAACTTTTAGATAATGTTGATATTATTAGAGATATTCCAGCGGTCATTATTCAAGGAAGGTATGACACAGTTTGCCCGCCTACAACGGCTTATGAGCTTCACTCTAGGTGGCCTGCATCAGATCTTATTATCGCACCTTTCTCAGGCCACTCTGCTCTTGAAGAAGAAATAACCCATGAGCTTATAAAAGCTACAAATAAATTTCTTAAAAGTGAGTAGAGTAATGGAAGAGCCATCAGGGTTGGAGATTAACAGTCTTATAGAAAATTATCAAAAAGGTAGATACGAGGATGCTATAAATTTAGCCATACCAATGACTCAAAATTTTCCTAAGTACCAGCTTGCATGGAAAATACTTGGAGTATCTTTTAGAAGATTAGATCGCCTAAATGATGCCATTATTGCTAATAAAGAAGCACTGAAAATTAGTCCACAAGATTTCGAGGTCCATAATAATTTAGCTAATATATTTATAGATCTTTCTAAGTTAGATCAGGCTGAGGAAAGCTTAAGTAAGGCATTATTACTGAAGCCAGATTTTGTTGAAGCTCACTTTAGTTTAGGTAATATTTTTCTAGAGCTAGCTAGATTCGCAGAAGCTGAAGCAAGCTTTAAAAAGTTGATAGCGTTGAAAGCGAGCTATCCTGAAGCTCACCATCACTTAGCTATGACACTTAAGGCACAAGAGAAATTAGGTGAATCTGAGCTAAGCTTTTCAAAGGCGATAGCGTTGAAACCAGATTTTGCTGAAGCTCTTGGTAACTTTGGATTGATGCTTCAAGAGCAAGGCAGACTAGAAGAGGCTGAAGTAAGACTGAGAGAGGCGATAGCGTTGAAACCAGATTTTGCTGAAGCTCATTGTAATTTAGGTATTACACTCAAGGATCTTGGAAAACTTGAGGAAGCTGAGGTAAGCCTTAGGCAGGCAATAGCATTAAAAGTGAACCTTGGTGAGGCTCACAAAAATTTAGCCGAAATTCTAAGAAATCTTAATAGGCCCGATCAAGCTAATGAAAGTGATAGAGGTGCAGTATTTTTGAATGCATCTTCTAGTATAAAAACTGAGCCAAAAATAACTTTTGATAATTTAGCGTTTAAGTCCCCAAGCCCTATTGAATACCCGGAGCATTACAGACCTGGTATGGGTACTGAAAATGTGGGTGGATTTTTAAGATCAATGGTACATATGCTCCGTCCAGAAAAAATTCTAGAGATTGGTGCAGGTTACACAACTCCATTCTTACTTGAAGCATTGGTAAATAATGAGAGAGTGTATGGTGATGGAAATTTAAAAGAATCTTATTTTAAGAATTATATTTATGACCCCAAATTAGTTTTGATAGATAACATGTCTCTTGGTGAATTAAGCCAAAAGTCAGAAATGAATGATATTATTTCATCAGAATATGTAGAATTTATTAAAGGTAATTTTGAGGGACGGGCAAGCTCATTATTAAAAAAATACGGTAATTTTGATTTCGTTTGGTTTGACTGCGGAGGTACTACTGAATATAAGAAATTTATTGATGAGTATTGGGATATTTGCTCGGGTTATATTTTCTTTCACTTTACTTATTTTGATGGCAGCCCAAATGAAAATCACAAACTTATTCTAAATAATATTAAGGGGAATCCTAAAATCTTTGATATTGTTGAGCCACATAAGCATAGACAGGGAAGCATTACTATGATTCAAAAATAATTTTATTTAATACGTTCTTGAAAGTTGTTGAAAAAAATAATTTTATCGATGAAAAATAATAACCATTTGATATTCATTTAATGATGTTTGTTAATTAAGGGGAGAGATATGAAAGTATTTTCTGAAAGTGAAAAAAGCGAAATTATTGAATTAGCACTATCTGATCATGCTAGTTTTGAAAATATAAAAGGTATATATGGGATAGGTGAGAAAGACGTAAAAAAACTTATGAGAGAAAATTTAAAAGAAGGATCCTATAAGTCATGGAGAAAAAGAGTTAGAACTTTTTCAGATAGAAGATATAATTATAAGTAAGAAAATATACGCAATAATTTCTTAATAATAAAAAAAGAGGGGGGTATGGGAAAATCTAAAAGCGGAAGGGAATCTTTAATTCCTATAGTGCGTGATGTAATTAAACATGCAAAAGCGGGGACGATAAAACAAGCAAATAAAGTCATGCAGCTGCCTGCAATACACTATACTGATTCAAATCGTTTTAAAAATGAGGTAGAAAAAGTTATAAAACGTGTTCCTATTATTCTTGGTCCTTCATGTGAAATTTCAAAACCTGGTGATTTCAAAACTTTATCTATTGCGGGTATGTCCTTGATTGTTAGTAGAGGTGAGGATGGAAAAGCTCATGCCGTTATTAATGCGTGCTCCCATCGTGGTGCATGTCTCACAAAAGAGGATAGAGGAAATAGAAGACGTTTTACCTGCCCTTACCATGGTTGGAGCTTTTCTAATGTTGGTGATTTGATAGCAATTAGTGCTGAAAAAGATTTTGGTACCATAGATAAAAATGATTACGGACTTGTGTCTTTACCAGTGTATGAGTCAGCAGGCTTAATATGGGCTATTTTAAACCCTAATTCTGAAGTTGATATACCAACTTTTTTATCAGGCTATGATGCAATGCTTGAAACATTTTCTTTTTCTGATTGGGTTTACGTTTCAAAACGAAAATTTTCTGGACCAAATTGGAAAATTGCATATGACGGATACCTTGAATACTATCATGTTCCAGTTTTGCATCGTGATACATTTGGAATTGATGCTACCAATAGAGGGCTTTATTATGCATGGGGGCCTCACCAGCATATCAAGTCGCCAGCAACTGAAAAAGGACATGTTGCAACAGAGACATTAGGTTATATGGCTGATTTAATTGATAGACCAGAGGATGAGTGGGATACAGAAACTTTGACTTATGGTGTTTGGACTGTATTTCCTACAACCTCAATTGCATCTTTTGAGGCAGGTGGTCGTGGTGTATTGATTTCACAAATTCTTCCAGGTGAATCTGTTGGCGAAAGTATAACCACTCAATACTATATTATGGAAAAACTACCTATTGACCCTGAGGCTGCCGAAGGACAATTTGATTTCTTTCAACAGGTTGTTATGCAAGAAGACTATGCGATGGGTAGTTCCGCTCAAGACTCTCTTAAGGAAGGTGGTCTGGACCATGTTTTATTTGGTCGCAACGAACAAGGTAATCAACACTTTCATCAATGGGTAGAGAAAGTTCTTGAATCGGATACAGATCAAGACCTTAATATATTATTTAAAAATGCCGATAAAAATCATTGATAATCTTAAAATTAAATTAAATTAGATATATAAATTTCTATTACAGCCCTCAAAGATGGCTTTAGCTCTTTTGAAGGGGTCGGGATATTTTTCTCTTAAATCGGTGGACCTAATTTCTAAACTTATATCTTTTTTAGAACGACACATTAAATTGATATCATTAATCCTCGCCTCTCCTTCCCCTAAGCAGCAACGACTATCAACTGCAGCTTTAATATAATCCATTCCTGTCATTGTACTGGAATTTTGCCAAAAATCACAGCCCTGAATATAAGGGAATAGGGGGCTATTTAGATCAGGTAGTATGTCTCCAGATCTATTTAAGTGCATTAAATCGATCAAAATACCTGCCGTTGGGTGATCTACTAAATCAATAAACTCCCTTGCTTTCGAAAGAGATTTAATGCTGGTAAACTCCCCAAACTCTAAACATACTCTTAGGTCTTCGCCTGCCCGTTCACAGATTTCTCTAAATTGAAATATAGATGCGTTAAAATTATCATGCCTAGAGACGACCAATAAATTTCTAGCTTTAAGCTCCAGACCAACATCTACAATAAGTTTTTGCGTATCATCTGCACGATCTGTTTTATCCAGCCATACCACCTCTACATCTATTAGCTGAATACCTGTGTCTAAAAGAGATTTTTTTGTTTTCTTTAGAGCGGTGCTATCCCAGCTAGTTTTAGGATCTACCCACATTCCGGAAGATAAAAACCCACCTGAGCGAGCTATTGCTGGTATATCCCATGGCAATGCATCAGGAACACACCCCGAGGCTAAGGCCCAAAGAGGTTTTGCCATTTAAATTCTCCGGTTATTTATTTAATATATATAATTATGTATATAATACTGTGAAATACAATTAATAAGTATCTTATGGTTATTGTAACTTTTTATTTTATATCATTCATGGACTTCTATGCCATTAATTCGATTAGATAAAGTCTCTATCAATTTTGGTACCCAAGTTATTTTAGAAGATGTTAATCTTTCTATTAAAAGGGGTCAGAAGCTTGGTCTTTTAGGACGAAATGGAACAGGTAAATCTACGTTAATGAAGTTGATTGCTGGTGATATACAACCTGATGGTGGCGATCGATGGTTGAGGTCTGGAACAAAGGTTTCTTGGCTCGAACAAAACTTACCGTTGGGAGACAAACTTACCGTCTATGATATGGTAGCTAGTGGGTTAGAAAAAACTGGTGAACTTTTAAAGCGCTATCATCATCTTATTGCTGATTATAGTAATGAAAATATGGATGAGCTGGAAGCTGTTCAAGATCAAATTGATGCTTTGGATGGATGGATTATTAGTCAAAAAATTGATACTGTTATTAGCCAGCTTCAATTGCCTGCTGATCAATTAATGTCATCTTTATCTGGTGGCTGGAGAAAAAGAGTAGCATTGGCAAGAGCCCTTGTTATTGAACCAGACCTTCTGCTACTTGATGAGCCAACTAATCACCTTGATATCCCAACTATCGAATGGCTTGAAAAGTGGTTACAGGGATATAATGGGGCTATTCTTTTAGTTACACATGATAGATCATTTTTACAAAATGTTGCCACTAATATAGCCGAGCTTGATAGAGGGTCTCTATACCAGTTTGATGGTTCTTTTGAAAAATTTCTTATATTTCGTGAACAACAACTTGCAGCAGAGGAAACAGCTAATAAATTATTCGACAAGAAGCTTGCAGAGGAGGAGGTTTGGATTCGACAGGGTATAAAAGCTAGACGAACTCGAAATGAAGGACGTGTGAGGGCATTAGAATCGCTTAGGAGCGAAAGGAGTGAGAGGAGAGTACAAAGTGGAAATGCTACTTTTGAGGTGCAGTCTGCTTCTAATTCGGGAAAGATTGTTGCGGATCTCATAGGTGTTTCTCAAAGCTTTGATAACAATACTATTATAGATAATTTTTCAACGACTATTGTCAGAGGTGATCGTATTGGGCTGGTAGGACCAAATGGAGTTGGAAAATCAACACTTTTAAAAATAATTCTTGGTGAACTTGTGCCTTCAAAAGGCTCGGTAAAGCTTGGCACAAAATTAGAAATAGCATATTTCGATCAACTAAGGTTGGAGCTAGATCTTGAAGAGAACTTAATTGATAACATCTGCGGTGGTCAAGAGTATATTGAGGTTAATGGCAAAAGTAAGCATGCAATTACATACCTTGGTGAATTTCTTTTTACTCCAGATCGCGTTCGTACCCCAGCTAAAGCACTTTCAGGAGGAGAGCAGAATCGCGCTATCCTTGCAAAAGTATTTAGTAAACCTGCTAACGTCTTAGTTCTTGATGAGCCAACAAATGATCTGGATATAGAGACACTAGAATTACTGGAAGATCTTTTAATGAAATTTAATGGAACTGTCTTACTTGTAAGCCATGATCGTAAATTTATGGATAATGTTGTTACTAGTACAATGATTTTTTCTGAATCTGGTAAAGTTGAAGAATATGTCGGAGGCTATAGTGATTGGGTAAAGAAAGGCGGGTCACTTTTAGGTTCAGAAAAGGTCTTAAAAAAAGACAAAGAAGATTCAAGCAAAAGAAATTCTCCAGATCTTAAGGTTAATTCTCCTATTGGTACTGAGTTAAAAAAAGGAAAAATATCCTACAAAGAGGAACGTGAACTTCAAAATTTACCAAAATCTATTGAGAAATTAGAGAAGAAAAAAAATAGTCTTGAAATATTAATTTCAGCACCAGGTTTTTATAATAATGAAAATTTAATGGTACAAAAAACACTTGCAGATTTATCAGATTTACAAGCTAAGCTAAATATTAATTACCAAAGGTGGGAAGATTTAGAAAATTTGAAATAGAAAAAACCAGATAGATGTAATTAAATCCCTCTTTGCTTCGATAGACCTATTAACTATAATTACGGCACTCAGAGCTTTCATAAGAAATTTCTTCTTCATTAAAGTTACGATATAAAAATTGCTAAAATTATTCCTGATACAGCAATCATTCCAAACATTGGATTTAGTATTCCCATAATTAAATTCTCTCATTGTTAATTCTATAAAAAAATATAACATTAACTAAATCAATTTAAATCACTCTAAGGAGAATGCTATGAAAGCAATAGGAATTATGCGTTATGGTGGACCTGAGGTCTTAGAGGTTATTGATATACCAGAAGTAAATGCAGGGTATGAGGAAATAAGGATTAAAAACTTTGCATCTGCTGTAAATCCCACAGACATCGTAGCAAGAAGTGGAATGATAGCTAAATTTCGCAAAGAAAATCCAGTTTTCCCAAGCGTTCCTGGGATGGATGTTGCGGGCATTGTTGATCAAATTGGCGAGGGTGTTACAACCGATATAAAGATCGGTGATAGAGTTATGGGAATGGTTATCCCCGATGGAGATTATGGTGCTTATAGGGAACAATTAGTGCTTAACCAAGGTGCAGTTGTTTTGGCTCCCAAAAATACCTCACATGAAGAAGCTTGTACGCTTCCAATGAACAGTTTAACAGCTCGTTTGTCTTTGGATTTATTAAATTTATCAGCTGGGCAAGTAATAGCTGTAACTGGAGGGCCAGGCGCATATGGCGGTTATGCTATTCAGCTTGCAAAAGCTGATGACTTGAATGTTCTAGCTGACTCAAATGAAAGTGATAAGACTTTGCTTAAAGAGCTTGGGGCAGATATTATTATTTCTCGTGAAAAGAATTTCGTTGATCAAGTAAGAGGCTATTTCCCTGATGGTGTAGACGGTATAGCAGATGGCGCTTTATTAAATGAAAGGGCTATCGATGCTGTTAGAGATGGAGGATCTTTCACCTCTATCAGAGGGTTTAAAGGTTCGCCTCAACGGAATATTAACTTTTCTACTACTTGGGTTACTGCTTATAATTGCGATAAGAAGATATTGGATAAAATCCGTCAACAAGTTGATGCCGGTTTAATCACTCCTAGAGTTGCCGATGTTGTTGATCCTGAAAATGCTGCAGAAGCTCATAAAAGACTTGAGGAAGGTGGTACTAGAGGTCGAATGGTTATTAAGTGGAGTTGAGATGATATTTACAAGTAGCTGTCACTTTAAAAAAATAAGGAGAAAAAAATGATTGAAGTTCACCACTTAAATAATTCAAGGTCTCAAAGAATACTATGGCTTTTGGAGGAATTAAAGGCTCCATACGAGATTATAAATTATAAAAGAGACTCAGAGACTAATTTAGCCCCTGAGAGATTAAAAAAAATTCATATTCTTGGTAAATCGCCAGTTATTAGAGTTGATGGAAAGGTTATAATAGAGTCTGCCGCTATTTCTACCTATATCATTGATCAATATGCACCTTCTGATTTCTCTCCTAACCAAAATGATGACGATTATTATAAGTACTTAGAGTTGATGCATTATGCGGAGGGATCTGCAATGTTACCTTTGTTACTTTTACTTTATTCAAGTTCTTTAGGTAAAAATGCTGAGCCACTGATGGATAGAATTTTTTCTGAAATAAATCTTCATATAGGGCATCTTTCAGAATGTTTAGGCGATGAGGAGTTCTTTTTTAGAAATAAATTTTCTGGCTTAGATACAATGCTTTCTTTTGTTTTAGAGGCTGCAAAGATTTCTGATTCTTTAAAGGACTTTCCAAACCTTATTAATGCTCTTGATAGATATCAAGCTAGGCCCGCATATAAAAAAGCACTAGACAAAGGCGGTGAATATATATTCAATTCTTAATTGAAAATAATTAATTTCT
>Ga0209091_10001586_pt1 | contig 19854 bp, 22 predicted proteins | sample ArcticOcean_MG_C_6_FD_187438 | JGI IMG/M metagenome (GOLD analysis project Ga0209091, IMG submission 187438) | Marine microbial communities from western Arctic Ocean - ArcticOcean_MG_CB8_128 (SPAdes) (version 2) | ecosystem: Environmental > Aquatic > Marine > Oceanic | place: Arctic Ocean...
AATGGATTAACTTTATTATTTTGTGTAATAGATATCCATTCTCCACTGTTATTGCGTAAGCCATTATAGCTTAAAAATTTGTATTTTTTGGCAATCATAGTATCAATTTGTTCATCTAAACTGGCTTTTTGTTCAGGGTCTAAAGAAATAGTAGATTCATAATTAGGTTCTTTGTTTTTATTAATAAACCATGCTCCGCCTTTCTTTTTAATATATTCTTCGGAAACTTTTAATATTGAACTTAAAGGACTTATGTATTCGGGATTACTTAAAACGCTTATAAATTCCCAATATTGATTTTTTTTATATAAATAATCTCCACATTTTTTTAATTCTTGAACATAATTAGCTCTTAATGAAGCAGGTGTCATAATAATCACCTCTTTTTCGTGCTTTACACCTTCTGTAATAGCAATAGATGAGCAAGTTTTACCAGAACCTAAACCATGAAATAATAGAAGTCCTCTATATGGACTATATAAATTGATATAATCTCTTACAATTTTTTGATGAATTAATAGAGAAAAATCGTTTTCAGAAGTAGCATCACAGCTAATAGTTATTTTTCCAGAAGCAATATCTTTATCTTGTTGCAATAATTCATCTTTATATGGTAGAAAAAGTTTATTAATAAATTCAATGAATTTTTCTCTATTATTTAAATAATAAGAGTCGGCTTTTATTAAAACATTTGGCATTGATTCGTTCATTCTATTTTCGTAGGTTTCGTCACCTATGTTTTCTGTTTGGTCAAAATCAAAATCGTTTGCAAAAGTTTGAACTTTCGTTTTTTTTGTTTTTGATTTTAATTCTGGGGCAGGTGTTTCGCGTCCAATTGTTTTGGAATCTTTTATTGAGCCAGTAATTTGTTTAATTATTATTTTTTCTTCTGTTTTTTCAATATTTGTTATATAATTAATTGATTCAAATTCTGTTTTAAGTTTTGTTTGATGTTCTTTAAATGGGTCATCTGATAGTTTTGATTTTAATTTTTGTGTTTCTTTTAATTTTTCAACTGATTCTTTATAAAAATCATCTGTTTTATTTATTATGTCTTTTTTTAATGTTTTCATAAATTCTATGGGGTCTATTAAATTTTCGGTAGTTTTATCAATAACTTTTGGTGCTTTCATCGACGTTTGAAAATTTATAGTATAATTTGTTGTTTTTTTTGGTAATGGTTTTACTTTCATTATATCTATATTATCTAAAATACTAGCCATAATAATAAATTATATATATAATTTTATTATTATAATTATAAACATAAGTATTTCCTAAAAAAATAAAAATATAATAGATTCTATAATATATAATATATAATTTAAAATATTAATTAATTTTTTCAATTAATTTAATGGCATTTTCACAAGCCATTTGTTCGGCTTTTTTCTTGATTTTATGTTCGGCTTTTGTTAAAAATACTAATAGTTTATCATTTTTTTCTAATAGTTCATGGATTGCTTTAAATGTTTTTAAATTATCAAATTTATATGCATTACCAATATTTGCATTATGAATATTTTGTCCAAATGAAATATAAATTCCCATAGCATATGTTTTATCGCTAATATCAATTTCATCATAATTAATACTTGGATCTTTAATTTCAACATAATCAGGAGTTAATTTAAACTCTTTTTGAATAATTACTTGCAATATATTTTTGAAGTTATCATCATAGTTAATTAATTTTGTCCAATCAACGTGTTTTTCAAATACATTTTCAATAAATGTTTGAGCCATTTGTAATCCAGGACCAGTTGAAAACACATTTTTAAACCAACCATATTCATCATCTATTTTAATGCGGTTAAAATCTAAAAACATTGCACCAATAAACGCTTCAAATAAACAACCTAATTTTTTAAGATTATTTCTAATATTTTTTTCTTCTGCATGTTTTGAAATAATATAAAATTTATGAAGACCCATTTCATACGCTAATTTACCAATATGTTCATTTTTTACTAATGCAATTTTTTTTTCTGTCATAAATCCTTCATCTGCTTTAGGGAAACGTTTATATAAATAATATTTTGTGATACATTCTAATACTCCATCGCCGATAAATTCAAGCCGTTCATTGGATTTGGTTTTTAAAGGTAAGCAATCCTCGGGTTTTTCAACAATAGTAACATTGGCTTCTTCATTTTCTAATTTAGGTCTTTTTGTATATGATCTGTGGATAAATGCACGTTTATAAAGTTCCATATTAAATGGTTTAGTAAAAATACCATAAGTTTTAAGTAATTCTTGGACATCGCCAATATTAATTTCTTTATTTAAATGATTATATGGATTAAATATTAATTCATCACTGACGACATCATTTACACAAATATTAGTATCATTATCTGATTCATCACTATTATCTTCTAATACTTTATTACTAAAATTTTTAGACATTTAAGTTTAATATTATGATTATTTAGAATAATAGTTTTATATAATTATTATAACAATTTTTTAGAAAAAAAATATTTATTAATATTATAAAAAAATGCCTGGAAAAACTAAAATACCCAGAACAACGATGGCGGCCGGTTCAAATAGAATAAATTCAAATTTTGCAAATAAACTTGACTATAATCCAGTTGTTAAAGCAATGAGATCAAGAATAGATAGTTTAGCAGCAGAAAACGCTAATTTGGTAATCGCAAGAACAACTTTAATTGAAGCAAATAATAAGTTGGTTATAAACATATCAGGTGCTAATACTTTTCCAGAGGTAGATATAAGTAATTTAACAATAAATACAACTAAATTCACTTTTAATTCTGCTTAATTATATATTAAAAATTATATATTATATTTTAGAAAAAAAAATAATATATAATAATATTATAAAATGCCACGTCCAAATTTAATTGGTGCTAGCAATAGACAAACAAATCGTACAAGTGTTTTTGGTTCATTAGCTGGATTAGCGCCAACAACCGGTGTTAGACCACATATAACTAGTTTAAATGGATATAAATTTGCAAGAATTGCTGCAAATGGATTAGTTTTTAAGAATGGTTCACAAATATGGGTAAGTAAAAACGACCATTCAGAAGGATGTGGGTTTAACAGAGATAATGGTACTGTTGGTGCGCCGCACGGAAAACGTTGTATTAAACATATTGGCTTTTCTAAAAATATTTCTCAATTTAGAATAGGCAAATCAATGCTTGGTTAAATTGTTTAATTTATTTATATTAAATATTTAAACACATATTAATTTTAGTATATAATTTAATTAATTAATAAATTTAATGAAATTATATATAGATAATAGAGAGCCAAAAGCGATTATAGATGCTTTAGAATTTATAAATAATAGTTCAAAAAACAAAATAACTATAGAATTGGCAAACTTAGATTTAGGCGATTTTGTTTTATATGATGAAATAAATGAACAAAATATAATAATTATTGAACGAAAGTCTCTCGCAGATTTAGAGGCTAGTATTAAAGATGGGCGTTATAATGAACAATCTTATAGGCTCTCTCAAAATACTTTAGCAAATCATAATATTTATTATTTAATAGAAGGTTCAATTATAAATTATAAAAACAAATCTTTTAAAAATACTTTATATAGTTCTCTCTTTTCTTTGAGTTATTTTAAAGGATTTTCTGTATTTAATAGTTTAAATGCTGTAGAAAGTGCAGAAATAATTTATAGTTTTGTAAATAAATTTTTGAGAGAAAAAGATAAAGTAGGTTTTTATTGTAATAACAATTTAGTAAGTAATACAGAAGAACTAGAAAAAAATGAAGATTTAAAAATAGAAAATAAAGAAGACAATTATTTAGCAAATATAAAAAATAGTAAAAAATCTAATATAACGCGAGAGAATATTGATATTTTGATGTTAATGCAGGTCCCAGGTGTAAGTATAACTAGTGCAACTACTATAATGAATACTCATAAAACTATTATTAATTTAGTAAATAATTTAACAAAAGATGAAACTTGCTTGGATTCTCTCAAAACAGAAAATAATAATCGTAAAATTTCTAAAAATATTATTGCTTCTATTAAACTTTATTTATTAAATAAAGAATAAATTTATATATATTATTTTAATTATTATAATATATATAATGAAATTTGATTATAAAACACTTCAAAACTATTCTTATTTATTATTAATAGCCTTATTTCTTTTTGTAATAATTTATTGTATGAATTTCAAAAATTCAATAATAAATCGTCTTCATTTTAGAGAACATACTAATTTAAATTCAAATTCAACCAGAAGTTCAAATAATGGTTCTCTCGTAAATCCTGGAATTGTTGAAGGCTTTAGTTTAGGTTCAAGTAAAAAAATAGAAAAAGAAGATGATATATTTGTTTTAATTGATAGAAAGCTTAAAGGTTTAACAGAAGAATTAGGAGGTTCAAAGGGGACAAAAGAAGTTAAGAAAATATTAGAAAAAACAAAAAAAATAAGTGATTTAGAATGTGCAAAATGTATGATGATGATGATAGAAAATACTAAAGGAGTTAAAGCATTGGATTTAGATGCCCTTGTGGATGATGATTCAAGTGATATGTGTTTAAAATGTAAAAATTATACCTCTCTCTCAACAAGTATAAAATCTATGATTGATAATTTATAAGTGGGGAAATCGTTTTAAGCCGTCTGGCGACTCTGCACGCGATAATTTATAATTTATAATATATAATTTATAATTTATAATTTACAATTTATAATTTACAATATATAATTTATAAATTATAATTTATAATTTATAATTTATAATTTATAATATATATATATATATATATTATGAATTTAAGAAAAACAAGAAAAGGTGGTAAAAAAAAGAATAAAAGAAAAAAAACAGCAAGAGGAAAAAAAAGAAAGTTAAGCTCTCTATATGATCAAGCTAAATATGAAAAAAAAAACTATATTGAATATATATTAGTAGATAAGGAAGATTTTGAAAGTAGAACAGAACCAATGAGCGAAGTTGTAAAAAGAAAATTAGAATTAAGATTAGAAGAATTAGAAGAGAATAGTAAAGTTGACGAATATCATGACTTTTGGAATTTTATACAAAATCATGGAAATAATCCAAGAAAGTTTGAAATTATACAAAATAATCAAAAATTTTTATATGCTAGAGTAAGACATATAGCTCCTCCTAATAATCATAATCGTTTAACAATTACAATAATTGAAGACATAGATGAATATGAGAGAAGAGAACAAAGAAAAGCGTTAGGTTATGATGATTAATAAATTGTTGTTATAATAAAATTATAATAAAAATATAATAATCTTAATTAATAATGAATATAAAATATCCATTATTAATTCCAATAATAGGTCATGGTGCTACAGATATTATAGATTTTCCATTTGAAACTTTAGCATATCATTTATTTTCATCGCTTTTAGTATATAATTGTAATTTATTTGTTAGACAATCATTATTAATAGGGTTTTCTATTTTTCATAATGTTCAAGATATACCAAATCAAATATTATATAAATCTAAAATTATTAATTTAAAAAAAATAAAATATCCATTTGTAGGATTAGTGCATGGATTATGGATTAAATTTCCAATAATTGCTAAATTACATTTTTTAACTTTTCATAGCCCATTACATTATTTAAGAATAATATTAATGAGATCAAATGTAAAATTAAAATTATTAACAGGATTTAGCGTATCATTAGCTTCTATATATTTTTTAAATAAAGATTATGATTTAATTATGGAAGAAAAAATGGGTCAATTATGGTGGGTGTTTCCAATATTACCACATATAATTTTAACACATAAAACAAGCGATAATTTTATAAATAATGTTAAAAAACATAGAAGCGGTGTAGCTATGAATAAATATATTGGAAGTTATGTAACTAGTATTTGAATTAATTAATATTATATGTTTTACTATATTTTATTATATTTTTTTCAATATAATTGTTTTACCAAATTTGATAACTTTTATTTTTAATTTAAATACAACAATATCATTTACTGCATCATAATATGGATTATCCAAACTACATTTATATTTATCAACTATTCTTTTCAATACTTCATCAAATGTATAATCATATAAATTATTTTTATCTAAATATACATTACCACATTCATTAATAATTCCATCTAATCTAACTTGAGATACATATACATGAGTGCGTTCATATTCAACCTTTTGACTTCCAACAAATGGAATATATATTGATGTTTTATATACTTGATTTATTGGTGGCAATAAAACCACATCTTTTGAGCCATTATTATTAAAACTAAAAGCCAATAAATTTAATACTATAGTTAAAAACATTATATATTAAGTTATTATTTAAGTTTAATTTAAAATACATATTATTTTTAAATAATAATATGTATTAATTGCATCATCTGGGAATTGAACCCAGGGCGATCGCTTGGAAGGCGAACATGTTACCACTACACCAATGATGCATATTATAAAAAATACTTATTAATTTGTCTTTAAGTAGTTATCTTTCAAACAATTATTTATAATTTTCAAGAAGTATATTTATGGACTTCGCGTTCTTTATAATCTCCGGCTTTTACTTTAGCTTGTGTGTGTTTTTTTCCGCCCCAATGTCTATCCATAGGATTGGCACTTTTCGAATTTTTTTCACTAAACATTTTATCTAAAGGCGTATCAAGTCCAACATTTTGATTATGTTGATCAAATCCAGAATACATTCCACTATTAAATTTAAAATTAGAATTTGGTGTTGAATTTCTAGTAGCATCTAATATTTTATTTTCTTCATAATACTCTTCAGTTTCTAAACCAGGGATTGCTTGATTTTTTTCTTTAGGAAGACCACCGCTATTTTCAAAAATGGAAGGTTTTACTTGTATGAGTTCATTATTTTGTGTGTCTGTTGTATATTGTAAAAATAAAAGAGGACATTCAATATTTTGTGATTTTTGCCATTCATAAAATTCAGCATATTCTTCTAAATTTTCAAATTTTAAAGGATTTACACCGGGAACAGATGCAATTTTAGAGTTATACAAATAAATAGCACCATCTTTTTCTATTAACATATTTGAACATCTTTTTTCAATGTTTTTTGAATCTTTTTTATTTTTTGAATCTTTTTTATCTTTTTTATTTTTTGAATCTGCGTTTTCCATAGGTTCGTGTAAATTATAGGAATTTGCATAATAAATCATTCCAAAAATAAAAACTATTACTATTGCTGCGTTATTATATTGTGTTAGTTCATTAAAATTAAATTTGAATGCCATAATACTTAATTAATTTAACAATATATTATATTTTCTATTATTTTGTTAAAATATAATAAACTAAATAAAAATAAAAAATAAAAAATAAAAAATAAAAAATATAATGCTATATATATGCAAATAATAGAACTAAATAACTCAAATTTTGATAAAAATAAAATACAAGAATTATTGTCTAAAAAAGTATGCTTTATTGGTGTATTTAGTAAAATGTGTATTCATTGCCAAAATATGAAATCACAATGGCAATATTTAAAATCCAAATTAAAAAAATCCAAATGTAATGGACTACTTTTAGAAATAGATGCAGAACAATTAAATTATATAGATTATTCTTCTTTAAAAGATTCAATAAAAGGATTCCCATCTATAATGGTTTTTAAAAATGGAAAACTAAAAAAAGATTATAAAGGCAATAGAACAACAAATGATATGTTTAAATTTTTTAAACCATATATGGTTTTATTAGATAAAAAAACAAGAAAATCAAAGCCCAAAAGAAAATCTAAAAGAAAAAAAACTCGTTATAATAGATAAAAATAATTTTTCAAAATATTTAGTAATATATATATGAGTTTATCAAACCCAACAGAAGAAGAAGGACAAGGAGCAGGAGAAGAAGAAGAAGGACAAGGAGCAGAAGAAGAAGAAGAAGGAGGAGTGTGCCCAATTTGCATGTTTGAATTTGGAGATGATGATAGTAATGAAGATACTGAATATATTGTTAGTACTAATTGTGGTCATAAGTTTCATAGAGAATGTTTATTAGATTGGCATAAACGAATATGCAGAAAGGATACAAGACATTTTACTTGTCCTATGTGTAGAACATCAATACTATGTAATAAAATTTACTTAAAAGAAGTAATGTCAAACAAACAAAAAAACCAACTAGATTTATTTGATGCTATAGATAATGACGATTTTGAAATGGTAAAATCAATTTTGAAAAAAGATAAAACAAATATAAATGAAATATGCACAATAAAAAAGGAGCTACATTACTATGGCTTTACACCATTAATACATACTTTAAGAGGTGGCGAATTCAATGAAATTAGGGATAAAATAGCAGAATTATTAATAAATGAATTAAATGAATTAACTGATTTAACTGATTTAAGTATTGGAACTGAATTAAGTATTGAAACTGATTTAACTAAATTAAATACTGGAAATGAATTAATGAAAGAAATTCAACATAATAATCATAATGACATAAATCATACATCATTAACAATGGCAACGGTAAATGGTAATGTTATAATTGCAGAAATATTAATAAATAGATTAACTGGTAATGATTTAAATAAATATATTGATGATTATAATACTGATACACTATTAACATATGCTATAAAAAGATGTGGAGAGCGTAATAGAAAAGGAATTGAAACTAATAAATTAGAAAATATAGTAAAATTATTAATTAATAAAATAGATCTTGATCTAAATAAATCTTCGGTAAAAAATCCAAATGAAACACCACTAATACTGGCGATAAGGAATGGTAAAATAGAGATAGCAAAACATTTAATTCAACAAGGGGCTATGGTGAACAGAGAAGCACTTAAAAAAATTACAATAAAAATAAAAACAATAAGAGATTCAGTACTTAAATCAAAATATAATGAACTAAAAAAAATAATTGAACAAAAATTACCACCAAATTATGCTTATGTAAGACAAATATACCGCAGAATTTTAGAACCAAAAGTATCTAATGTATCATTAAGAGTTGGTGGTAAAAAAAAAACTAAAAAAAAAAAATTTAAATCTAAAAGAAAAAAATTTAAATCTAAAAGAAAAAAAACTCGTTATAATAGATAAAAATAATTTTTCAAAATTTAATATAATATTTATTTAAATTTTGAAATTAAAAATTATAAAATAATTATAAAATAATTATAAAATAATTATAAAATAATTTAACTAGCACGTATGGGGCGCTCTCCCCATTAGGCACGTAAGCTAGGATTAATACATATATCCATTGAAGGATAAATATCACCAGACATACAATGTTCTCTATTTGAAACTTTAGCACAATAACGTGTATCATTTATTTTTCCAATATAACAATAACCTTGATTTAATGTATTTGTTTGGGTGGGTTCTGGTTCGTAATCATTGTTTTTGCCTTTTTTCAAAGAATCACTCATTTTATCAGCATTTGCGGTATTAACAATAGACAAAGTTAAATCATCTCCATTATTTGTAGATTGTGAAGCAGTTTTGTTTAAACCATCTTGTAATGAAGATATTCCTGAAGTTGCACCTTGTTGAACGTTATCTAAAAGAGTTTGACCAGTGCTCGATGATTTTTCTAATATTGTTTTTGAACCCCCTGAAGTTTCGTTAATAGTTGTTTTTGCAGTGTTTCCTGTTAAACTTCCGAAAAGAGCAATAATCGGTGAAAGTAAATTAGTAATAATATCTGTTCCTGAAGCAAAATATTTAAATATATTAAATCCTAAAAATGCTAAAAAGAATATTATTATTATAGCAAATAATATATTTTTCATATTAAAAAATCCAGTGGTTGTTTGTGCAACAGATCCTACAACTTCTGTTCCGGATTTGGTAAATGATTTTAAAGAATCTTTGGCGCTACTCATTCTTTCCATTACTGAAGTAACAGGTTTAGACATACTTTGTTTAAATGAATTATTTTCATCTGGTAATAATGAATTTTTTAAACTACTTGTTTTATTAGTTAGGCTTTTGCGAAAACTTTGCATTTATAAATAAGTAATATTTTTTATTTAAAGTAACTACATTATTTTTTTATAATTATAATTTAAGTCGCATTAATATAATGAAAAAAAATAGTTCATTAAAAAGAGAATCAAAACATTCATACTCTCCATCTATTAATAAAAGATTAAGTGTAAGATCACTTAAATCTTATGCTCCAAAAAAATTAGAATTATGCGATGATTTGCTTAAAATAAATTTGGGTACTAATAAAAATCCTAAATGTTATAAATATGATAATATAAAAGTTCAAAAATTATTAATTAAAAATTTTAAAAGTTCAAAACATTTAGATGCCTCAAAATTTATTGCACCAAAACAATTATATGGGAATTGTTGGTTTAATACTATGTTTGTAAGTTTTTTTTTTAGCGATAAAGGACGTAAATTTTTCAGATTTTTTAGAGAGTTTATGATAAAAGGAAAAAAAATAGATAATAGTCCAATAGATGATAAAATATTAAAAAAAATGTTTTTTATATTAAATTTATTTATTGAAGCATCATATAATCAAAGCGAATTCAAAGAAAATAATAATAAAACAATTAAAAATAAAAAGAAAAAAAATAAAACAATGAAAAAACAATTAAATAGCGGGAATTTATATAGTAAAATCAATAGTTTAACAAATAATCTAAATACCAATTTTTATATAAAATTAATTTATGAACGTATAAATAAGTTAGTTTATAATGAACTCCCAGATATTGGTGAAGCAGGAAACCCATTGATGTTTTATAAAACGTTAATGAATTATTTAAATTATAACTTATTAAAAATGATGAATTTAAATATTTCTGAAAACATTAATATACAATCATTTTTACAAGAAAAATTTGAAAATTATTATAAAATTCCAGATATAATTATTTTAGAAGATGATATAAGTGGGAATAATAAACATACTACAAATCATGAATTAAGTTATACTTTAAAACAAAAAAATAAAACTTATAAATATGTTTTAGATTCCATAATAATAACAAATAAAGGACATTTTAAACCAAGAGCAAATAGTCATTTTGTCAGTGTAGCAACTATAAATAATGAAGAATATAAATTTGACGGAGATAGTTATTCTCGGTTATCAAAATTTAAATGGAAATCTTTAATAAATAAAGATAGTGATTGGGTATTTAAAGAAAATCCAAATATATATCCAGAAAAATATAACTTCAAATATGGTTATAAAATTTTATTTTATTATAGAAGTTAATTTTAATTCTATGTGTGTCTTCTTTTTAAAATTGATATAATTATTTTATTATTTATAATAAATATATCAAATATATCAAATATATCAATTTTAAAGATTGATAAAATATGGAAAATGCTGCAATTTGTATCACTGCTGGAGAGCAATCTGAGAATCATGTTGGAATGATTAAAAATGGAAATGGACTAGCAAATGCAGGATTTAGTTTTATAGAGTTAAAGCAATTTGACGAAAATTTGAAAAAGAAAGGCATAAATTGTCAGTTTTATAATTTAAAAGAATATTTAAAAGATGATGTTGAAGATTTAAGCATAATAGAAGACGCTGCTGTTTTAATAATTAAAAATGGGTTGCACGATTTGTGTGATATTGATAATAAAGAAATGTTAAAAGAGCAATTGTCGTTTGAATGGGATAAGCATTATTGGGACACGAGACGCAAGAAGGTATTAAATAAAATTGCTAGGTATAATTTGTGTTATGGCGATAAAGGTGGAGATCCAGATTATGAAAATAAATTAGGCAGAATAATTGCATTAAGCAGTGCGCCGAATCTTAAAAAATGGAAAGACTCTTTAGAAACTTTCTTTGGTCCCAAAGCAAATAATTTAGAATTAGAGGGGAATTTATATTATGATGTTAAAAAATGTGGCATAGGATTTCATGGAGACGGAGAAAGGAAAAAAGTTATTGCTTGCTCATTAGGTAAAAGCAGACCAATTGTTTGGCAATATTATTATAAGTATAAAGCCATTGGCAAACGAATTGAGGTATTATTAGAAGATGGAGATATGTATATAATGAGTGAAAAAGCATCTGGTTTTGATTGGAAAAAAAAGAATAGTTATACTCTTAGGCATGCTGCTGGTGAAAAATATGTAGTCAAGAAATAAGAAACTTAAAAAATCAGAAAATCAAAAAAAAGAAAAAATTAAAAAGAAAAAAGAAAAAAGAAAAATAAAAAATAAAAATAAAATTTAAAATTTAAAATTTAAAAATTGATAAGTATTTTTTATATTATTTTTAATAGTATTAAAATAATATAAAATGGTTGGAACAAATGAAGTTGAAGATTATCTCAAGGAAAATGCTGATAAGAAGGTTTCTCTTCGTAATATTTACAGAGACCTTTCAATGAAGCGCCGAAAGACGCTATGGCTAATTAATAATTCGTCACACATTAGGAAGGTTACTCCATTTGAAGTTGGATGTGGAAAACGTGTAATCCATGTTTATACTTATGTAGAATAGTTTTAAAATCTAATGCTTATAAAATATAAAAACAATTAAAAACAATAGAAAAAATTAGATATTATTAATCATTTCAATTTTTTCTATTGTTTTTTCAAGATTAGATTTTTTAAGATTATTGAATAAATAATCAGTTCCTGGATTTTTTTCATTTTTCTTTATTTGTTTATAAATTTCATCTATCTTTTCAGTTATTGCTACTATTTCTCCATTTTTATTTGTAATTTGCACATTTAAATTATGATTTTCAGTTAATAATGAAAAACAAAAATAAATAATAAACTTGCGTTTTCGCTTTATAGGAGCATTATATCTTATAATAAATAATTCATACAATGCTTTTATGATTTTATAAACAATATTAGCATTTTCTGTATTACTAATATTATCATTTATTACACTTTGATTTTCTGGATTTGCATAATAAAAAATAGCATCCCATACTATCCATATTATATCATTATGGTGTCCATTCGGAGCATATGCCCGCGCTTGACATATACATTTTTTCTTCTTTTTTTTACATATATTTTCGTACTCAATAATCCATTCATACCAATAACAAGTATCTATTATATTCTTATTTACCAAATTATATATTAATTCATTAAATGGTATTAATAATTCTTTAGGGTCATCGTCTTTAAAAACATTATCCAAAAAATGCATATTTGGCGCTTTAAATTTACTACTAATATTTGTTAAATCAAATTCTTCACTTTTATTCAATTTAACTTCACTATAAGTATGTTTTTTATTGGAAAAGCATAATATACAAATTATTTCAGCAAATAATTTTCTAATTTTTTTATTATTACGCATAGGTAATGTATTTGTATTATATCCGTTATGTAAAATCGTAACAAAATTATTATATCGCATTGATAAATATATCGGAAATTTAACGTTACCACAATGTATAAATTTGCAATAATAAAGTATAATTATATCCCAAAGTTCTAAATAATGGTTTGAACAAATAAATTCTGCTCCCCAATAACAAGCATTTTCTATTTTGCCATTATATAAGCAATTAAGTAATTCTTGTTTTGCTTTGGATTTTTGAAATCCGGAAAAAGTTATATTTCTAAAATCATCGCGTGTATCATTTATACTATTAGGATCCATAATATATAAAAATTAATATATTCAAACATTAAAAATATAATATTAATACATAATAAATATGATAAATCAAATTAATTATTATTTATATAAATTAACTAGAATTATTTATAGAACATATAAAAATTTAAATAGATTAAAATCAATACAAAAAATATTTTTATTATTTTTAGTATTAACCTTCTTATTTATAATAGTTAATAATTTCGGAAATAGTGTTAAACCTTATAATTATGAAGGTTTTGAAAATGGCAAATTAAATATTTTAGACGAATCCAATTTTTTCGAAATAAAGAGAGATATGTCAATGTATGATGACTTTTACTCTAATTATTATGATAGCATACATTTAAATCAAAAAAAAAATAATTATGAAATTGGAAAAGTGATTGGTTTAGAAAAAAAAAATAAATTTACTAAAATTTTAGATGTTGGTTGTGGTACTGGAAATCACGTGGATTTATTAAATAAAAAAAGTTACGACGTAATAGGAATAGATAAATCTAAATCAATGATTAAAATGGCAAATACAAATTATCCTAAATGCGAATTTGTAAAAGGAGATTTTTTGAAAGGCGATGTTTTAGATTATAATAGTTTTTCACATGTTATGTGTTTAGGGCGTACAATATATTTGTTACAAGATAAAGATAAATTTTTTGAAAATTGTCATACTTTATTAATGGATAATGGTTTATTAATATTAAATCTTGTAAATAAAGAAAAATTTACACCATATATTATAAATAATAATAAAGTATTATTTAATTCAGATGATTATGGTAAGCAACCAAAACAACATATTGTTAAATTTTCCAATGATTTTGAATATGTATCTGATTATGTAGTAAATGAGCAACACAATAATAACAAAAATCCTAATGTTCCGTATGCAACTTATAAAGAAAAATTTGAAAATTTTAAGACCCATAGTGTGCGTAAAAACGAACTAAATATGTATATGATGAGTTTAGACGAAATAGTAAGCAAAGCTTTGGCTAAAGGATTTGAATTAAAAGAAAAAATAAATATGAAAGATGGTGGATTTGCTAATGATTTTTTATATGTTTTCAAAAAATAAAAACAAAGAGAAGATAATTTTTTTTATTATTATTAAAATATTTTAAAAATAATAAAAAAATAATAAAATAATTAACGTACATATTTACTAGCACGAGCAAAAGAATCCAATACAAATATGATAAAGATTCCTAAAAATAAATATAAAATAAGTTCTTCGGTAATAGTATTTGTTTTTTCATTACGTTGTTCTTCTAAAAGATGGACAATATAATCCAATTTACTTAATAAATCTGTATTATTTAAAAGTTTATTTGAACCATTTGAATTCATATTGGTCATAGAAGTGATGTAATCAAAGTTTGATTTGTAACCATCATCTAAATTAGAATATACATTATTTATTTTAGAAGCTAAATAATCATTGGGTTTAATATTATTATCAGGCATTGAATTCATTTTATTTAGTTCATTATTGATTATATTTTGATTTGAAGCATTATTTGTATCACTTGGATATGAAGGAAACATTGCATTGAGTCCTTCATTAAAATTATTATCTTCAATATTATCATTTTCATCTTCGGTGGAAGAATGTAAGTTGGATATTAATTTAGAAACATTATTAATCTTTTCTTTTGTTTGATTTTGATTTTGATTTTGATTTTGATTTTGATTTTGATTTTGATTTTGATTAATGTTTGTATCGGGTGAAAAATTAACTTGGGGTTTGTTTTTATAAGTTCTATTATTAGTCGGTTTTTTATATAATGAACCACTTGGACCCGAATTAATGTCTGAATCTAATGTTGATGGATTTAATTGATACATACTCTTATAAAAAAAAAAGATAATAATATTTTATAAAACTACTAAAATTTTAAATAATAATTTTTTCTAAAGTTATATTAAAGTTAATAAAATGTTTATGTTTAATTATATATTTAATAATAAGGACAATAAAAATAAAAAAAATAATTCATCATTTAAAAATGGTAAATTTAACTTTACACAATTTTTAGAAAATTTAAGCACAAGTAAATTATTTATCGGTTTAATGATGATTTTTATGAATATAGGTTCTCGTTTTATTGAATTAGAATTGACTAAAGGTCAAGAAATGATTTTTAAAAATATAGCCCGAGAAGTATTAATATTCACAATAGCATTTATGGGTTCGCGTGATTTAGTTATTGCATTTATTATAACAGCTGTATTTATAATATTAAGTAATTTTGTATTTAATGAAAATTCAAAATACTGTATTTTGCCAGAAAGTTATAAAAAATTAGAAAATGTAATAGATAGTAATGGTGATGGAAAAGTAAGCGAAGAAGAATTAAATAAAGCATATGAAATATTAAAAAAGGCAAAAGAAGAAGAAAAATTAAATTTAAAATCGGCAATGTTAAATAAACTATAATCAAATAAATAAATATTATATTAGTTATAATGATTTAACATAATATTTATTATATATTAATAATATAATAGTTATTAATATATGAGTGACAATGAGAATAAACCATATAATTTAAATATTACTTTAAAATATGAATATTTTGATAAAAAATTACAAAAATATGTAAATTATGATTATAGAATTTTAAAAAATGGGGTGTTTTTACATACAGCTATACGAAATGAAAATTTTTATGATAATATAATTGATAAGTATACAGAAGTTAATAAATGTACTAAGACAGGTCAAAGTTGTGATAAAATTATACCTGCTATTGATGAAGAAGATAAAGATGATAAAAAAATGAAATTAGCAATACCTTTTAGCAATAAATATATAGATTTAGATATTTTGGATAAAATAATAATTAATGAAGGAAAAGATAAAAGCAAAAATGAAAAGTTAAATTTTGACGACTTTGTTAAAAATCTAAAAAGTGTTATGTTCGAAAAAAATAATTACGAACTAGATATAAAAGATTTTTTTATAGATATAATTAATAACTTATTTAATACGTCGAAAGGCCCGAAAAAAAATAATAGAGATGCGTTAATAGTGATTATTAACAATTTAACTCAAATAAATGATGATAAAGTAAAAAATATTAACAAAATTATAACAGAGATTAATGAATTATTAAACGATGTACAAAAAAATATAGAAAAAATAGAAGAAATAAAACAATTTAATTTTGGAAAAATAGGTGACATATTAGAGAAATTAGCCATAATCTTGGATAAAACAAATCTCGATTTATCACAAAAAAGTAAATTTTATACAGAATTTATGAGATTAAAAAAAGATAAAGATAAAGAAAAAGAAAACCAAAAAGAAGAAAATGTTTTTGAAGATTTTAAAAACAAAAACTTTATGAAATTATTTGATAGAAATTTTAAAGATGATGGTCTGCAAATTAAAAAATTATTTAATATATTAGATGAAGATTATGATAAGGTTAACACATTTAATAAAGAATTATATTCATCTTCATATTCAAGTAGACCAGACACATACGAGTATAATGCAAAAAAACCAAAATACTACAATAATAAAGAAAAATTAGAATCAATAATTTATGATTATGCACAATATATTGATAAAGATATTTATAATAAATTAAAAAAAAATAAAAAAGATTTAATAAATCACATAACACAACGTGTTAAACAATTTAAGCAAATTATTACATATTATAATATTTTTAAACTATTAAGCGAACATTATATAATAAAAGATACCATAATTTTTAATAAAAAATTACAAGGCTCACATTACAAAAAAATATTAAAGATTGAACCAATGCCACAACCAAAATTATATCCACTATTTAAGGATAAAAGTATAAATTTTATTTATAGTGTAACATTTGAAGATATACCAGATACAAGTATAATAAGATTTCATATTAATATTATAAATAATGATGAAAAACTAATAACCAAAGATGAAGATAAAGATAAAGATAAAGATAAAGATAAAGATAAAGATAAAGATGAAGATGAAGATAAAGATGAAGATAAAGATAAATATACTTATAATGAAAAATATATACCATATAGTACGTCTATTTATTCTCAAAAAAATAATTTAAGTGAATATATTATATATAATCATAAATTAGATGTTAAAAAAATAATAAGTCAATTTCCATTTCTTATACAAAATGATGATTTATTTAAAAAAGTTAAACCTAATAATATTAATGAAATTTTTTTAAATAACCAACTATTTGAACATATTAATAAGGATAAATTTATTGATTCTAGTAAAAAAGAAGATATAGATCATAGTGAAGCTACAACAAAGTATATAAGAGATAACTATATAAATGAAGTATTTTTTAAAAAAAATAATATATTATTTCATGATAAAAAATTTTATCAAATTACAGAAGCAAAAATAAATAAAAGTATAACAGAACAACGAAAAAAAGCCAATGAATATGATAAAAATGAAAAGCCACTAGATAATCAACATGAGGGTTTATATGTGTATTATAAAAATATTGATAACAGATTAGCATATAGTGATGTAGGTACCAGTTTAAATTTTTATTTAGATGTATATTGTTATGTTAAAAATAAAATAGATGAAAAAATTAGTTTTAATAAAAAATTTGAATCATTTTTTAATTGTAATAACAGTGCAAATAATTTAGATATTTTATTTAAAGATTTATTGCAAGAATATTATAGTGAAAATACTTTAAAAAATCTATTAAAAAATAATAAAAATATTGATGAAGTTCCACCTATTGATAAAGCTCATGAAAAAAATCAAAATCAAAAACAAAAACAATATATGAAACCAAACGATGATTTAAAAAAATTTGATGATAAAATGGATTTGGATGATAAAATGGATTTGGATGATAAAATGGATTTTGAAAGAAAAATAGATTATGGTGGAAAAAAAATTATTAAGAAAAAAGATAAAAAAGATAAAAAAGATAAAAAATTAATAATTAAAAAAAATAAAAAAATTAAGAAAAAGAAAATATTTAGTAAAATGTATTATAATAAAAATAATAAAAATAATAATAATAAATTTAAAAAATATACATCAAAATATCATAAAAATAAAAGAAAAGTTAACTTAAAAACTAAAACAATTAAATTAATAAAATATTATTTAAATTTTTAAAATTTTTATTATGTATTAACATATACGAATTATTATAGTTTTATTATAACTATATAATTTTTGTAAAAATTATATTATATATTTAATATATGATATATATACTAGAATTCGCATGGAAATATGTTGGTAAATTTATAGGATTTTTATTACGATGGGTTGAAGTAGCATTATGTTTACGTAAAAGACCATATAAAACTCATAGTTTCAGAAAAAATACTGCATTAAGTGAATATTATCATAATAAATTGAAATTTAAACAGCCTTATGCTTAGATTATTTTTATTTTCGTAATGAAAAAACTAAGTAAGCTAAAAATAATCCATAAAAATTCTTTGAAAATATATCTAATATATTATAACAAGCATTTTTTAATTTGAATTTAAAAATGGCAGCGATTCCGTATAATGACCATATTGACACCATCAAATAAAAGATTAAATAATTTGCTGAGCTTTGTTTTACGTAATAATTATAGATTTGAACAAATAACATAAAAAAGAAACCAAACCCTATAAATGTTGATAAAGCAATATGAACTAATCCTATTTCGTGTAAATACCCTATTGCTAACATCGCAAAATTATATCCAAACAATTCTAATACTTTATTTTTATCACTTTTTAAAAACTCCAATAATGTAAATTCTTGAGCTTGATGTTTTAAATTATTATATTCAAAATATACGATTGCAGATAAAATCATAGTTGGAGTTGTTAAAAACCAATCATAATATCTATATTTAGCAATATCTATTTTATCAACATTATTTAAATAAAATAAAATAAACCATAAATAAAAAGCACCTTCTATAAATTGAACGACATTTTCCAATGCTAATGCTTGTTTTAAAATAACATCTTTCGGATCTAACATTACAAATTGGGCATTTATTCCAATAAATAATGTTACTATTTGTGCTAAAAAAGAAATTACCATGGTATTTTTAACTAACATATTAAGTATTAGTATAAATCAATATTTTTAATTTTTAATTTTTAATTTTTAATTTTTAATTTTTAATTTTTAATTTTTAATTTTTAATTTTTAATTTTTAATTTTTAATTTTAAAATTTCAAATAAAATATTATATAATACTATATTATAAGCAAAAATATGAGAGGTGGTTCTA
>Ga0209091_10001587_pt1 | contig 19840 bp, 8 predicted proteins | sample ArcticOcean_MG_C_6_FD_187438 | JGI IMG/M metagenome (GOLD analysis project Ga0209091, IMG submission 187438) | Marine microbial communities from western Arctic Ocean - ArcticOcean_MG_CB8_128 (SPAdes) (version 2) | ecosystem: Environmental > Aquatic > Marine > Oceanic | place: Arctic Ocean...
GCTGTAGTAAATGTCAGATTTGCTACGAGCAGTGTCGCAGGCGGTGCTGCTGAATTATTCGCATACGGCACTGGCGTCATTATTGTCGAAGGGTGATTCTTTGAATTCTGACGAGATTGGAGCAATTCTCGCAGTCTTAGGTGTTGCTTTATTTGTTATATTTCCAACTTTAGCATTTATTTATTCCATGATTTTTGCAAGATTCCATCAGGCTAAGTCCCAAAAACAACTATTGGCACGTGAATCATTTGTTATGGAACAACTAGGGGGAGATAACCTACACACTCTTTCAAAGCCAATAACTGATCGTAAAATCAATGAATCTAGATTATTGGTGGCGAACATTACCGTAGGACCATCTTGGTGGCAATTATTCCTCGGAGGAATACGTTCAATCTTTGGCGGCAATATTGTTTCTTTCGATAAAGTTCTGGCATATGGGCGTAGTGAAGTTATGCAACGCCTAAGGGAACAGGCAATCGGAGAAGGCTGGGATGAAGTGCTCAATGTCCGGATTGAAACATCGATGGTGATGAATAAAATTAGGGGTGGCCAACAAAATAAAAGAGGAACTCTCGAATTCATTGCTTATGGAACCGGAATCCGGTGAAATAAGGAGATTACATAGGGAGTGCTTTAGTCCTCGATGCTCCGAGATTAATTCATGAGAAGAACTCGTGTTGTTGCTACAATAGGCCCGTCTTCGTGGGATTCTGAAAATCTAGCCGCATTATTTGATGCTGGAGCGGATGTTTTTCGCCTAAATTACTCCCATGGGGAACCAGAACATAAGACAGAACTTTACAAAAAAATACGAGCATTAGAAACCAAAGACCGAACCACCTGTATTCTGGCAGATTTGCCAGGACCTAAACTGCGCCTAGGTGAATTTACAGGGGTACGGCTTCTTGTCAATGGTGAAAATATTAGGCTATTATGTGGCAAATTAACGCATGAAGGTGAGGAGTTGCCTGTTGAATATGCAGGACTATCTGCAGAATTGAAAGTTGGAGATGCGATTCTTTTAGCCGATGGTTTAATTCGTCTTTCTGTAACTGCAACCGGAGGAGAATCCGGCTCATACGTAGACTGTTTAGTCGAGGATGGTGGACCACTTACTAGCAGAAAAGGTGTGAATGTTCCAGGCACAACAATCGACTTACCTGCGATAGGACCCAAGGATGAGAAGGCTCTAGCCCATGCCCTTGAGGCTGGTGCAGACTGGATTGCAGTCTCATATGTGCGTACTGCTGAAGATATCCGTCCAGCAAGGGATGCTGTCAAAGCAGCAGGACTGCATACTCCAATTATTGCTAAAATAGAACATCCTGCTGCACTACAAAACCTACATTCCATTCTAGATGCCGCAGATGGTGTAATGGTAGCAAGAGGTGACCTTGGTGTTGAAATTCCTTTGGAACAAGTACCTCTGGCACAACAGAAAATTATCGATGCAGGATTAATGAGAGGAATGGTTGTGATTGTAGCAACTCAAATGCTAGAATCGATGACTTTGAATCCTAGACCAACCAGAGCAGAAGTTAGTGACGTGTCTACAGCAATCCGCCAGGGAGGAACTGCTGTTATGCTTTCAGGAGAAACCGCTTCTGGAGAACACCCTATTGCGGCTGTTGAAACAATGGTGCGTATTGCTGGAGCAACCGAAGATGGCCTTGTTGCATATGGCGGCACCCCTGGCGCCCTCTCTAAGTTCCGCTCAACACGTGCAGTCGCACACGCAGGTGTCGAGTTAGCGAAAATGTCTGGAGCAAGGCACATCCTAGTTGCAACACAACATGGTAATGCTCCTAGATTAGTTTCTGGTTACCGACCAGACATGATTGTTACAGCAGTTACCGACCAATTAAGAGCCGCAAGAAGAATGAATTTACTCCCTGGTGTTCAATCGGTTATAGTTGATGAGTATGAGAGAGGTTCGGAAACTATGCAAGAAGCAATTAGAATGCTTGCAGCAGAGGGTTCGATAAAATCAGGCGACCGAATAGTGGCCATATCTGGCTCCCCATTAGCAATGCGTGGAGCCACCAGCACTATTCGATTATACAGGTTAGAACCCGATGGGACGATTTCAGGTACAGAGTAACTTTGTTCTGCATATTTAGGCGTAAGGTTCAATGCTGAAAGGTAGTCTCGAGAACCATGGGTCTCAAGCCTTTGAACATGACAATGGTAATCGCCGGCTTCATAATGGTCACACTTAACTTAGCTGTTTTGGGGCCAATGGCGACCAGTGCGGTACCTGATGCGGTCGAAGATGCTGTAGCAATGAAAGTCAAAGAGGACATCTGCCTAGACAATCTGTGTAGAGATGTTAAGGATGATTGGAAAGAATCCACGAGCCAGAGAGATTTCTATGCATGGCATATATTGAATATTGATGATGTTATAGAGAATATGTCTGAACCTGAATATGAGAGGATTGGACCTGTAACTTATGATGTCACACTCAAGAAAGAAGTCGACAGTTATGACCACAGGAATGGTTTGCTAACCTACAAACAAATCACATCTTATGAATGCGCTAAAAAGACTGTTGTTCCTTGCTCTACTGAAGTAAGCCAACTCAATATTGCATTCACGCCTCAAGTCGTTGGGGCAACAGGTACTGGGATTAATGAAGTAATGAAGATTACAAAAGTTGGGTTTGCCTCCGGTGTAATCGACACTTATTTCCAACAGGTTTCTGCATCTCACAAAGTTGCACAATTTAATTTAGAGAATTTACAGAATCTGTCTTTGGCAGAGGGCGCATATGACGGTGCTATTGTAAATACAGCAGAAGGCGATAATGCCGAGTCATTTTTCCTAGATGGAATGTTTGAATCACTTGATGAAGCATATGGTGAAGAATTCCTTGACGATGACACTACAACTTACCTTGAAGAAGGTGGTGTTCATCCACAATGGAACCAACATGAATGGGATGATGACGGTGATGGAATCTTAGAACCCGATGAGCACTGGAATCTAGATTATGATCCAAATGGAAACGGTAAAGAAGATAATGAAACATCATCTTTCAGGTGGATATTAGATCTTGACTACGCATTCAATCGTGCGGTAGGCCCAGATGGTGAAAACCTGTCACTCCTGAATTACATGGGGCCTCTGGTATATGCAGCAATGGGAGAACCTGAATCACTTGAAGAAATTCAAGCTGACCCCGATAATTCAGTAACACTCGCTCGTGCTGGACTTTGGGGCTTTGAACATCCTACCGACCTCAATATCACACTCTCAAGAGATTGGACACTATATGGTGGGATGGGTGCTAAGATGCTAGAGTATGGGGCAGGAGATGATGAATATCTAACCAATAGTGATGAAGATGCAGTCAACCTCTCGCGTAGAGTGCGCTGGTTACTCGACATCGGTATTGACAACGATATTGCACAAACGGTATTGACCTTAGGAGACGGTACTGATGAACCTCTTGGAATACTTGCAGTAAGTGAATCCGGACAGGGTTTTGGCCTCGCTGAATTCCTTGATATGAACCATTCTAAAGCAATGGAAACTTATGGTATCGATAGAAACCAGCACCAAGTGCTCAAAGAGTTCTGTAGTAAGTGGGTTGATGATATCTCGGTTCTACCTTTGATTCTTGTTGGCGGTGAAGGCTACATCACTGCATCTGAATTCGTTAACCAAACATTTGGTTCAGTAAGTCCAATCGATGATACATACTCCAAATATTCATTGAATATTGAAGGGATGTGGGGCAGTGGAACACTTGGGTTCCCAGCGGGAGACCCTATTGACCTCACTCAGAGCCAAAGTGCAAATATGCTGTATGGCCAATGGGGCTTAACGACTCCTGAAGGAGCAGGTATGTTCCTTTATGGAGAACTGAGTGGTAAATCGATTCCAATTAATTTCACTACAGGAGAAAGAGCTGATTCTGTTGAATGGACCAATGAAACTGTAGCATCGATTTATGGAATTGATGAAAATGCAGCAGGTGCGGCTAGATTACTAATCATGGAAGTTGTGTTCAAACACTTCGTTCCAGATTTCTTAATTGATTCATTTGGAACTTCACGTTACCTCACACAGCCCGTAAATAACTGGCTACTTGGATGGCACGACCCAGTCAATGCATACCTCGAGTCAGAGGAATTAACCGGCACAGGAGATTCCAGTGACATGACTGTTGGGTGGACTAGCCTTGAATTCAATGAGACTTACTATGGTTCGGATGCCTATGTAACAGGGGGTAAATCTACTGGAGAACCGGGGACTATTACTATCTGCACGGGTGAGTTCGATACTTGTGACAAAGGCGAAACTGTGATGGTAGGAGATAGCGAGTTCGTAGGATGGAAATCTCTGGAAAAGGAAACCGCAACCTATGGTTTGATTACTTCTGAAAAGCGTGGAGAAACAACCGGCGGATTCATCACAGGAGATGGAGATTTAATCGATTTGTCAGGCTATGGAACTGCTGAGGTAAACTGCGACAAAGAGGGGACTCTAAAGGGGATACCCGTTGATATTTGCACAGCCTCCATGGACCCACTCACCCGACCGATTCAGGCCAAATTAATCAACAATGGAGGCCTAATTGATGCCACCCCTGGTGCACTTCCAATATACTTTGGAAGTGATGTTCAGATAAAGGTTGAACAAATTAGTGGGGCTGTTATCGCAGGTAAATCCGAATCAACATTCTGGATTGACACTCGCCCTACATGGGAGCAACAAACCCCCCCAACAATGGAGGATTTACAGCAAGTATTCGTCATCAAAACCGAGGGGGAATTGGATGATGAAACCGCTGAAACAATGGAATCACAAATTGTGACCAACCAAGATCAATTTGCTTACTTCACTAACTTTGACCATTGGATAGACTATGTTACTCTGAGTTTATGGGTTCTGGGATTATTGTCATTACTTGCTGGAGCTTCAATGATCTTCATGGGTGGCGAACAAGAGTCCCATAGAGGTACAAAATGGGTAGATGGTTCAACCCAACCTGAACCTAGAATCAATTTGGCTGATGAAATATCAACTGAGGCGGCTGAACTCGAAGAAACTGTAGAACAAACCGAATCCGCTGAATGATTTATGGGTAGTTCCTAATCAGAAATTATTGAGTTAGCAGATACACACTTTGAAGTATTGATTTCATAACGCAGTGTTATGACCATGCAGAAGAATGTCTTGGGCCAAGACATCGGCGAGTGTTCTTGCAAGCCAATGACGGGATGGTACAGAGATGGTAGTTGTAACACCGATGAGATGGATAGAGGGTCTCATACCGTGTGTTGCATATTGACGGAAGAGTTTCTCGAATTCGCCCGAAATCAGGGCAATGATTTGATTACTCCGATGCCACAATTTAACTTTCCAGGACTGAAACCAGGAGATTCTTGGTGTGTTTGCGCTAGGACCTGGCTTGCTGCCTTGAATCAAGGTATGGCCTGCCCTGTTGATTTAGAAGCCACTAACATCACAGCATTAGAAATAATTCCTTTGCAACTACTTGAAGACCGAGCGATTTGATTAGAATCGCTATCTTTTTCAGCGTCTAACATCGAACTCTGGTAACCCTATAGGTGCCGGGAGCGGGGCTTGAACCCGCGACCTTCGGATGTCTCAGACATGAGAAGGGGCTTTGGTACGTCTCAATTAGCTCCGAAGAGCTGCCCTATGAGTCCGACGCGCCACCAACTACGCCACCCCGGCAAGTAGTTCGCCCACCGACCACCCCTCTTTGAAGGATGCGGCATATCAATCAACTATCTACTGCGAATTAAAATTGCAACGAGATTCCGCCTCAATATTCCTGCGATTCAACCACAGCCTTCATTCACTGTCAACCATCCGCCAAAATGATGGTAGACATCAATACCGCCATGGCTGCCGCGGCTACCGAGCGACGCAATCGAGGAACTGGTGACAAGGAGCGGAAGAAGAACCGCTCAGGTGCCGACATGGGTATCGAAGCGTTCGATCCGGTCAAGCATGTCTCCAAAGAAAAAGCGGACACAGTGTCGATGTGGCTAGTAATTTCTTTTGCTGTTACCGTATCTCTATTGATGCGGTATGTCGCAATGCCTAGTTCTCAAGACAATGCGGATATGCTTTGGTTTATTCCGATGTTACTGATTTTCTTAATTCCATCAATCCACAGAGCTGTATTGCCTGAGAAGTTTGTAGAGCATTACACAAAAGGAACATGGTTCAAGGCATCATTTATGCATATCTTTACTTGGTTAGCAGTGACTTTCCTATTAACAAATGCACCATTCGCTGATATTGTCGCCCCACAAGTCGACAAGGGATGGGGAATGATTTCAGCAACAGAAGATGGATTTGATTATAGTAAATCGAGCAAAATTAATCTCACCGAAGGATATACTGGTGAGCATTACTTAGTTCTAGCATTTACTGATAATTCAGATGCTGCAGATTCAGATTATATTATTACATTTGGAGATGAGGGAAACTCCAACAATTCTTGGAAAGGAATTGAAGCGATTGACTCCTCTGCACTAGATTCTGTTCGTTCACATGATGACATAGACTATCCAATGGCGATCAAAGTTCCAGATGGATTGCTTGCAGGGACACACACAATTGTAATCCAAATTACAGAAGATGGTGACCCTTGGGAAAACACTAGAACTGTTGAACTAAAATTAACTATTAAGGAATTAGTTTTGACTGAGTAGAGTGGAAAGACGTGCGGTCAGAGCATCCAATTGGATTGCTTCGCCTCCTCCTTCAACAAGTCTGAAATCGATTTCAGCCATTAATTCAGTAAGTTCTAGTTTTTGAATTTCTGAAAGGAAATCAACTCCATATAACTCACGATGGAGTTGGTTAACAAAATCTGTTCCAGCCAGACCATATCTATCCAACAATTCACGCAACCTTCTGCGCGCAGCATGGAACCCATCCTGTTTACATGCCATCAAATATTGATGCAGGGATTCAGGAGGGGCCGTTGCACTCGTTTCATAAATCAAAGTACGAGTGATATTTTTCTCAAGTGCAGCGGCAACCTGCAATGCAGTGATTGCTTTTCGCAAATCTCCTTGTGCAATTCGCACTAGCGCTTCTGCGGCCTCATCTTCTAGACCAACACCTTCTGATTTTGCAACAGCCTTCACTTGATCTAATACATCGGCATCCGCAAGAGGTCTGAATCGGAAGACTGCACATCTGCTTTGAATGGGTTCGATAATTTTGCTTGAATAATTACATGATAAAATGAATCGGCATGTCTGAGCATACTGTTCCATGATCCGTCGTAGTGCACCTTGAGCATCATGCGTTAATGCGTCTGCTTCATCTAAAAATATAATCTTGAATTCGGCCCCTCCATATGGAGCCGTTCTTGCGAATTGTTTGACCTTGGTTCTAATGCTCTCAAGTTTACGTTCATCGCTTGCATTCATTTCAAGCAAGTTATTACGGAAATCGAGGCCAAATATGTCACGAGTCAGAGCCATTGCCGCCGTAGTTTTCCCAGTACCGGGCGGGCCAGCTAATAGCAGATGAGGAAAGTCTGCAAGTTTTGCATATGCGGCTAGTCTTTGCACTACTGAGGCCTGGCCGCGGATATCTCCAACCGTGCGAGGACGATGTCGCTCAACCCAAAGTTCACTCATGCAATCCAATGTCATAGTGGGACGACCTTGAACCTTCGCTTTGCCATAGTTTATCCTAAGATTCACGGCCACCCTACGGGTGGCCAGCCGAAAGGGAGGTATACTCCCTCTGCCAGTGGCTGAATGAGCCCCATGTCGTCGAACACCCCCCACCACCGTAAAATTGTAAGTTCTCTCGTAATGGTTTTGATGTTTTTATTCGCTGATTTAGCCATTCCACAAGCGGTTCCGACTTGGACAAATGATGTACTAAGCGACGAAATAACCGTTTTTCAAACTACATCATCAATTGATGCATTGAAGGATACCTCTCTCGATGAAGTAAATCCACTTCAGAATTATGGTTCAAATGGAACTGTAACTCTTGGCACATCTTTGGCAGGGGAGTCAAAGATTTTGATTTCGTTCAATAATACAATTCCAAATGGCGATTTGGTAAATGATGCACTACTAGAACTAACTTGTGGAATCGATCCATTGGACCTTGAAGCCATACATATCTACAGTTCGAGGATGAAGCGAACTTGGAATGAATCCAATGCAAATTGGGCTAATCCAGACACCGGAGTCAATTGGGGATTTGCTGGTGCTGGTGCCACCTCAGACCACAGTTCATGGGAGCCTCCGTTCTACGGATATGCTAACAATACATTTACGATTAACGTAACTGCAATTGTACAGGAAGCAGTCATTAATTCTCGCAGTACAATAGACCTCATTCTTGTTGCAACTGGAGCACAATATGAGTGCCATCTTTCCGAATCTACAGACGCCAACAGTCGACCCTCTCTTGAGGTTTTACATCAAAGTGGAACACCGGGTAATGGAGGTGCGCTTACTCCAAACTTTGTAGAAGATGGCGCTGCATTGATGGACGATGATGCGTTTATCCTAACCGCTGCTACAATTCCTGAATTGTCTTGGGAGAATTTCACAGGAACAAATGCTCAAGTTCAACTTTCAGTAAGCGAGGATTTTATCTCATCTGCTGACGATACATGGGTATATTCCTCGCAGGACAACTCTTCATTATTCACTCTGAGTTCTAGCAATGGAATGATGACTATTCCTCTCGGAGATGGATTATCTAATGGTACAACTATGCATTACCGAATGAGGTCGATTGATTCGACAGATACAATCGGTTCTTGGGAAACTGGATATTTCCATTTACCAGCCCATGACATAACGGAGATTGGAACTTATGGTAAAGTTACGATTGACTTTGATGGCCTTGGTTTAACGGAGGATACTATTGAAGACACATTCGTCGATTCCTCCGGCGCCGCAAAAAATGATAACATGGGTAACGAAGATAATATGACAGTAGGTTCGGCATCAAGTTCAAACCAATATGGATTGTTAAGATTTAATCTTGATGATGTCGGCCTTCATACTAATTCATCAATTATTTCAGCAAATATGGTTATGACGCGTGAATCATTCAGTGGTTCCGCAGATATTAGTTTCCATATAATGGATGGAGATGAATGGACAGAAAACGGAGTGACATGGAGAAAATCTGATGGCACATACTATTGGGATGATGGTGGAAGAACCCCTTCTATGTCTATTGGGGACTACAATGGGTCTCAATCATCTTCGAGCATGGAAACAGACCTCACTGTCGCAATTCAACATTGGATTGACCAAAACAATGTGGCGATTCAATCTGGTAAAGAACCCTCGAAGTCACTCGAATTAATGATGGTCGCATCTACTTGGGGGATTTCAGAATCTACAACTCAATGGGCTAAGTTTTGCACAACTGAATCTTCGACTTGCGACCAACCATATCTCGAAATAACATACGATTGGGATAGCAGTGGGCCTCCAGCAATTCCGAGCCATGTATCTCCAATGGATGGTCATGCTGTCTGGAATTTGACCGGAGATAATCTATCTGCCAATGCTACCCCAACTTTGAGTTGGAACGGTGCAATGCCTTCACTTCAGACCAACGATATGATGATGCAAGTTTCCACCGATGCTGAATTTAGAAATATCATTCATTCATTTGACACTGGAACCTCTACCGCCTTTACCCCAACCGATGGAAATTGGTCCATTTCTGGAACCGATGCATTGGAAGATGGAATCATGTACCACTGGAGATTAGCACAGAAAGATTCAACGACTTTGCATCATTCTTGGTGGGCAAGTTCATCGTTCCTTGTTTCGGCACTAGAATCTGAATATTTGCAGGGAGATGAGCACAGACTGCGTTTGTCGCATGGAAATGCAACTACTGCAGGAGATGCACCTAACTGTGGGGATACATACATTGACAGTGGCACACCTACAAATAACTACAATGGCGAAGATGAAATGCAGGTATCTTACAATACATTCCCTTCTGAAGCATCGATTCTCCTTGGATGTGACTTGACAAGTCATCTTCTTCCATCGGGATATGCAGTTAAAACTGCGGCCTTAAAAATGCGTTTGGCAGTTGATCCATCGAATAGCCCAGTTATTGGGATTTGGGAAAACAGACAACACAACTGGACTGAAGAAAGCGCAACGTGGTCTTCCTATGATGGAACTAACGCTTGGGGCACCTCTGGAGCTAAGGGTTGGGAACGTGCCGGATTGCAGGACTCTGTGACCCTAGGGAACTCGTATTCTGCTGGCGATTGGGTTGTATTTGACATAACTCTCGCTGTACAGAATGCCATGAGAGAAGAAAGGGCTGTCGATTTGATTATTGGAATTGTTGGAGTCGGTAGCGGTAATGATAGAACCGCATACTTCTATCCGAATAGTGAAACTTCAACTAATCGTCCTGAAATTTCATTCATTTATGTCCCTGGTTCCAATGCGTTGCCATCAAACCCAGTACCTGTGGCTCCATTAAATGGGTCTTGGTCGGTTGAATCAGGAATCAACCCTGCGCCTGATCAATCCCCTCAATTATCTTGGAATTTCACTACATCAAGTGTTACTGTTGGTGGGTGGTCTATCGAAATGGACACATCGGTGGATTTCGATTCTTCCAATTTATTGATGTCAACAAGTTGGACTGATACTGGATTCGACATTACTAACATGACATATGATCTAAACAATGCGTTGGATACGGGAAATACTTGGTACTGGAGGGTTAGAGCTACTAGTTCTACCAACCAAATTGGCAATTGGTCCAATACATTCCACTTCTTGCTACCAGAAATCACTACATGGGGCATAGATTCTACATCAGCGGCCGTTGAATTACATCACAGAGCTGCAATGCCCTCACTAGACATCCCAAACTTCATCGACACTTGGGTCGCTGATTCTGGAGTTGGCGCTACTGCAGATCAGTCCTCATCATCCTCCATCAAGGTAGGAACTAGTAGTAATGGAGAAAATGCAACTGGATTGCTTAAGATTCCACTAACGGAATTACCAAACCCACAAAATGCACATATTTCAAAATCAACTCTAAACCTGTATGCACAGTTCGGTTCCGATATCGGGAACGCTGTATCGATACATCCTGCAACAGTAGCATGGAACACAAGTGCAAATGGCACAACATTTGATGGAGCAAATAATTGGTCTGCTCCTGGCGCAATGGGTTCTAATGATAGAGGCATTATGACAGATGTCCAATCGGGAGATTCTGCAAACTGGATGGTTTTCGATGTAACTGAATTGGTACAAGATGCCTTTGCAAATGGTGAATCGCATCTATCGCTAATGATTGTTGGTTCGATTGGTGAAGGTCAGACTTTATTCACATCTACTGAAGGAACAAGCAATGACCGACCATGGTTAAACATGACTTGGACTACAGGAAATGCATCATCACCAGAGGTTGCAGGAAGCAACAGCAATCCGGCCGTTGATGAAATAATATGGGACACATCAACTCATGCTCTCATCCCTGGCCAAACTCCTAGTCTCACTTGGACACACTCCACTCCATCTAATGTTGATGATTGGAGAATATTCATCTGGAATGATTATTCAGATCAGAGAGCTGGATGGACTGTACACGACAGTAGAGATATTTCGACTAGTTGGGATATTGCCAATCTAACTTGGACACCATTATCCAACCTAGATGCCGGTGAGTCATACGAATGGTTTGTCCAACCGATTACAAACGATATTCTTGGTGCGCGTGGCCAAGATACAATTTTCCACATTCCTGCAATTACAGGGAATAGTACCAATTCAACTGATGCATACATCAATCTGCAAGAAGGACAAATTGTAGATGCTCTTGACTACCCTGCTCTGTTCATAGACACATATATCGACAGTGGTTCCATAAATTCGGCTTATGAGGCATCGACTGAGTTAATTATCGGTCGGTCCGGCCTGACAAGTTCGTCAAACCACTATACTGAGTCTATGATAACTGTTGATTGGTCAACCCTACCAATCCCAAGTTCACATGAATTTGTTGAAGCATCCCTGAAAATGTACAGGATTAGTGGTGGTGAAATCGGTCAAGAAACCGTTAGAGTTGCAGTATGTGAAGTTCAAGATGCATGGAACGAAAGTGCAACGATGAGTGGACCCACAGGGACTAATTCATCATGGAGCAATCAGAAATGTGATGTCCCATTCGAAATTATAGATGTTGATTACCAGAACAGTTCAATTGATTTCGATATAACTTATGCCGTACAGCACGCCCATGCAACTGGTTTGGACAAGATCAATTTGATGTTCTACATACCAGGCGACACTTCTGACGATTGGCACTTCGCAAGTAGTGACTATACTGTCGATGAATCAAAGCGTCCTAATGTAAAGTTGGCATGGAGAACAGGCACACAATGGCTACCATCTCCTGCGGCTAGTCTAGCGCCAATTGATGGTTCTACTGTGTGGAATCAAACAGCATCACGACCACAAGGTGCAGATGATGTTACTCTCAATTGGACAGGAATAGAATCGAATGAGACAAAATGGATTATTCAATCTTCTAAATCCCCATCATTCACAGATGAAAATGAAACTTGGTTGTACGACCTTAGTGACTCTAATACATTCGATGGTACATGGAATTATACGAATCTAGCCTATACCACTTCAGATAATCTCACATGGGGAGACTTCTGGATGTATTGGAGAGTTCGAGCCGAGCAAGACCACCGACTAGGAACCTGGTCTGGCATTAATTCATTCAGAGTACCGGGGTTACTAGGTAGTGACGATGGTGCCGGCAATCATACAATTACATTGCATGATGGTTCGGTTTTCGAGGAAACTACAGCGTTACCAGGAGTTCCAGATGCTACAATCGATTCTAGCAATTCCGGTAATTCCTTAGGAGGAAATGGTAGATTGGACCTTGGGATTTCAGCAGGTGGTTCTGGTGAATCTAAGATTATATTGACCTTTGACTTGTCTGAGTTACCATTCCCTGCTACAATGACTCCAACTAGTGCGTTATTGTCACTGTATAGGTACAACGTATCAGGAACCTCATCTCTTACAGTCAGCGCTCATGCATGTGATACATTTAGTGAAAACAGTGTAACCTGGAATAATGCACCATCATGTTTGACTAGTGAAATCACTCGATCTACAATGTTAATTGTTCCTACAAATGAATGGCAAGAGTGGGACCTCACTTCACTCGCACAATCCAACATTGCTAATGGAAACAATACCCTTACCGTTATGTTGCAATCTGTCGGAAATCCGACATCTGGCCACTACTTCTACGATAATTCATACAATAACACACTAAAACCAAAATTAGTTCTAGATTATGTTGACAATGTTGACGGAGTAGTCCCTCCGGCTCAGCCAACACTAACTTACCCAGACGATGGCTCTATTTTGTACAATACTAGTACATGGGTCTTGGAATCTCTTGACAAACCACAATTGACATGGAATAACGTATCAAATGCTACTGGATACATTGTAACAATTGCAACCATAGACGAACATCTAAAATACAAATCTTGGGAAGATAATGAAATTAATGGTACTACTTTCACCTTCAGTCAGGATTTAGTTGCGGGCAATGTATACAGTTGGTGGGTACAAGCGATTAATGGAACAATTCCGGGACCAGCGTCTAGTCGAAGAGTATTCGCTATCGGGGCTCCAGTTGACAATTCATACAATCAAGACCATACTTGGACATACCTATTCCAAACTGGAAACGAAGTCGCACAACTAGGACATACCAACATCAGAGATTCATATATTGGTAGTGGATTTGTTAATCAGAATCATGGCTCAGAATCGATGATGGTTGGAACCAATTGTGAAGGTGCTAATACTGAATGTAGGATGATTATTGGGTTGGATAACGAACAGATCCCTCTTCCACCGGGTGCAAAAATCCATTCAGCATCAGTAAATTTGAATATCGAATCGGCAACTTCTGGCACTTTGACATTAAGTGTTCATCGTTTGCTAACCAATTCATGGACTCAATCCGGTTCAACATGGAATAGTTCAGCAGGTAATACTACATGGTCTGCTGCCGGAATGGCAGCAGGGATTGAATATGACGCCACACCGGTTTCTGTGACTACTATATCTGCAGGAATAACTGATGTATGGCTAGAATTAGGCCATACTGGTATGCTGATTGATGGTGACCATGCCTGGATAGTAATTGGAACATCACCGGCAGGTACTCCTGCGTGGGTAGAATTCTACTCAAGTGAAAGTTCACTAAATTACCGACCAACAATCCTAATCAATTACACAGATGTTCATTCGGTTTCATTATCTCCATCTGGCTCAACAACTGACGCTGATACATCGGTTCAATTCTCTCACATATTGAACGATGCAGTAGGTGGAATGATTGCTGAAAATGTAGTATGGACTGCTAATAATGGTACAATAAACTCCACTGGAGTATTTACACCAGAATATACTGGAGTTCACACTATAACAGCATGTTTTGGAGTTATTTGTTCATCAGAACTCATCACGGTTACACCTGGGCTACCAGTTACCCTAATTGTTGATGATGTGGAAGAAACAATCACGGCAGATGGAATGTTTTCCATCACAGCCGTTGTCCATGACCAACATGGAAACATTGTTCCTGGAATGACAATCACTTACAATCCTTCAAACGGTTCAATGGATGGTGTTACTTTCAAACCGTATAGTTCTGGAAATCAAACTGTCACTGTAACTTGGAATAGTCAAAATGTTGTAGTCGACATCGAAGTATTGGGTGGAATCCCTACACATTACATCACAAGTGGTTGTGAAACGGTTGTCCATGCTGGCGAAACATGTCAACTAATTTGGTCACTGCATGACCAATTTGGTAATATGCTAGACCTAACAGCTGGTGGAGGAATTACTTGGACTGCTGGTGGCGGTGTATTCACCGAAGATAACGGTACTTACTTCGCAATGACTTTTGGAAACTACAATATCACCATGGCATCAACTGGTGGAATTTATCATGAATTTTCGGTAAATGTGACATATGGTGAAATGGCAAGTCTAGAAATTGCTATATCTGAGACATTTGTTACAGCAGATGATGTTGTATTCCTTAACACAACTAGAATAGATGTCATGGGCAACCGATTATCTGTCGAGATACCATTGGCAAATTGGACGATTAGTGATGGAATGATGGTAGAGGGGTTACCTGCTGAATGGCATGCTCAAAGCCGTGGTTCGAAAACCTTGACTGCTAGTTATGCTGAAATGGAAAATAGCGTTGTGATTCAAGTTAGTGAAGGCGCCATTACCGGATTAATACTTTTGATAGATTCTGTTGCTGTTGAGGATGGCTCAAATCAATTACTTACTGCCGATGATCAAATCACTGTAAAAGTGAAGGCTGAAGATTATGATGGTAACAAGTGGACTGAGAATGTAGCATGGCGAATCGAACACGCCCAATTTTCTGATCAAAGTGTACTACAAGAGATGACTTATGGAAGCACAACCATGTTTGTTCCGGTATTCTCATCCGATTCATTATACACCTTATTTGCGACCTATACCGATGAAAATGTCACTTACGAAGTTAAACTATACTTTGATGTCAGCCAAGGAGATTTAGTCAGTGTATCATTGCTACAACCTACAGGTTTGATACAGATTATTGATGCCGACGAGAGTGTGACATTCTTACCGCAATTAACAGACGGTGATGGAAATATTATAGATTCTTCAATCGTTTCATATTCAATGTTGAATACATATACTGATGAACTTACCAATATTACAGATATCATTATTGGAAATGGTGGTATCTGGGAAGCAAGTAATGTTGGAGAATGGGAGGTTTCAGCATGGGCAATCTCTGAAGGCGGATACAAGATCTATGAAAATGTAACAATCTACGTGCAACATGGAAAAGCAGTGAGTGTAGATATTGATGTAATCGCAAATACAGCTAAGGCTGGCGACGAGTATACACTAACAATTACTGGTACTGACAGTGATGGAAATACCTTCTTAGAAAGTGTACTTTGGACACAAAATAACAAGGCTGTTCCCGAAGATACAATCGAGGGTGATACAGGAGTATACCAATGGAGTGCCACTACCGCTGGCGAACATGTGTTCAAATTCCGTTCACCGAGTGGCGCAAATAACAATTGGACTGTAACAGTTACACCTCACCAAACCGTCTCAAAAATTGAGTTGGTAATTGTTGAGAATTATGTTCTGCAATTGGAAACCTTCGAGATAGAAGTTCGTACCTTTGATGCTTGGGATAATGAGGTACCTGTACCTCCTGATGCCCAGGTTAAATTAACTGGACGAATGACTTCTGAACCGGGTGAAAATGGACATTGGACAATCACCGTAATGGATGATGGGAAGCAAACTGTAACTATTTCCGTTCACAGTGTGGAAGTATCTGATACAATAATAGTAGATGGGACATTCATGGGATTCTTTGAATCTGGTGGAGCATTGTACTATGCAGGTGGAGCTCTTGCTATTCTAGTTGTGTTGGTACTTCTAGTTGTCATGGTAATGGTTTTACGTTCTGGCAGTTCAGAATATGATGATGATGATGATGATGATGATGATGATGATGAATACTACCAAGAAAAATCTGTTCAAGCCCCTGTCCCAATAGGAGCTGGTGAAGGGCCTCCACAGAATGCTAAGCCACAGAAGGAAGATTGGATGTCAGACCATCGTGTTGATGATGATGGAACCGAATGGGCTGAAGATGATGCAGGTTCTTGGTGGTACCGAGAACCAGGTGGATCTGAATGGGCGGAATGGACTGATTAATCAGTTACTTAGATAATGATTGAATGATAAAGTCAGTATGAGGTCGATCTATGCGCAATTGGATTCTATCTATCTTGATTGTTATCTTGATGGTACAGATTTCAGCACCGGCAATCGCAGCCACCCCTGCCAGTATCAACATTGAGTCTCATACTCAAAGCGTGAATGCAGACCAGGCAGTTCGATTTTCGGCAGTGGTCAAGGATTCATCTGGAAGTTCAATAAATGAACCTGTTTTTTGGTCTGCTAGTTCTGGCTCGATTGATTCTGAAGGATTATTTACACCCGGCATGGTTGGCCAGACAATAATTACTGCAACAAGTGGAAGTGTGAATTCAACCACGAGCATAAATGTAGTCGCTGGATGGCCAGTGGACATTCAATCCCGATTCAGTGTTACTGAGATTAGCATAGATGATGAGATTGAATTGAATGCAACTCTTATCGATAGGGCTGATAATTCAGTCGAAGGAGATTTGACATGGCGTTGTCAAAATGGGCTAATTGATTATACCAATAATACATGGCAACCTGATCAAATAGGTAATGCTACAATGCGTATTATTCATCTGGAGTTGGAAACCCAAGTTGTATTCAACATAGTCCCAGGCAGTCCTAAAACTCTGGACATACCATTCGGGCTAACCGTCCAGAGCGGTACTACCCTTCACATTCAGCCAATTGCTGAGGATTCACTCGGTAATGAAGTGGTAATATCCAAGGCGGGTGTGTTAACTTGGTCAGTAGAAAACGGTTCAATCTCTCCCACAGGCATGTATTTTGGAAATTACCCCGGTCTTTGGAATGTTAGTGTCAATAGTACATCAGGAGCATTTGGCCATGGAGTAATTCGAGTTCTTCCAGCCCAAGCAACAGGACTAGAGATTGAAATGGGCGTTGAACAAGCTAGAACAGGGTCTCCAGTTGTTATTTCAGCCATTAGAACTGATGTTCTAGGCAATTCAGGTGAAGTTATTTTGCCACTATCCAATTGGACAGTGCCTACAGGCTCGTTGGCGATGGATGGCGATTCAGTAGTTTGGAATCCTTCAAGAACGGGAGACTGGACGATTGGTGTATCTGACCAAGGGTTTTCTGCAACGCTGCAAGTAAGTGTAATACAGGGTCCAATCATTGGAATAGATGTTTTACTATCTGAAGTGATTCTACGTTCCGGAGATTCAATTGTAGCTTCAATATCGGCATATGATGCGGCTGGCAATCACAGGTCAGTAGCAGGTGCATGGACGATAGATCCCGAACTCGGTGCTGAAGATCAAGGAGATTGGACCCAATTAAAACCTGGCCCAATAGGTGAATTTTCAATATTTGCAACTTGGTTTGACAATGAAACTCAAACCGCTCATAATGTTGATATTGACTTGAATATCACATCTGGTGAACTTGCAAGAATCATTCTTCCAGAAAGTGGAACCAGAGTACCATCTGATGGCGTCCTAAACTTAGTACCAATCTTTGAGGATGAATATGGCAACCAGTTGGATGATGTGCTCGTCAACTGGGTAGTGGATAATGATGACATGACCATGGAGATTCGGTTGGCAGGTGAAAGGTGGGCCCCTTCGTCACTTGGTATGCATGAAATAAGGGCGATGACACAAGGTGTGTTTGCGATAACTGATATTGAAGTTATTGCAGGCACTGCAAGACATATCATCACCGATTACGATGATGGCATCGAAGTCATTAGTGGAGAAGAGGTTGAAATTACAATATCAACATTGGATGTTCACGGTAACATTGCATTAGCTTCTAGCATTGATTTTGAATTGGCAGACCCTCAAGGGATTATTTCACCATCTTCCAAAGGGGCTGGATACTGGATGGTCAAGGGAGGTGAAGTAGGAGATTGGAATTTACGGCTGACGACAGGGTCGGCCACTCACGACATTGTTGTGACCGTTTTAGTTGGTGAACCGATTCGACTTCTTGCAGAGATACCAGAACAGAACCCGGAAGAAGGAAGCAAGATGACAATCAGAGTTTATGCAATCGACCAAGCAGGTAACCGAGTTGATGTACCTGCAGATGAAGTCGATATTCAATGTACGGTTGGTCCGGTAAAACATCTCGCTGATGAAACCTACGAGGTGTCAATAGAACAATCAGGGCAATCTCAATCTTGTAATCTATACTGGAATGATCTTGTTGCACAAAGATTCTTCGATGTAGATGCGGTACTATTTGGTGGTGGATTAGGCGACTCCAATACTGCATTAACCATGGTTTCAATCATTATATTTTTGTTTCTTGCAATAATGCTGGTACTCATACGTAGAATCAAAGGGAATGCTGCAAACGACGATTATTGGGAAGATAGAGATGAATATGACTACGAGGAAGATGAAGGTTATCCCGAGGACAACTCCAAATCTGAAACTGTGGCTACTACCAAACTAGAGGAGATTTCACAACCGGTTGTTGAGACAAAGACTACTGACTCAGAATCAAAGGAAGAACTTCGTGTACGCCTTGCTGAAGAGGCAAAGCGTACGGGGGTAATGCAAGCAGCACCTGGTACTGAGCAGGGTAAAACTGGATGGTACATCGATTCAAGTGCTGAACTAACCTCGTGGCTAGTAAGTGAAAGCGGTGAATGGACTCGGGTATCCTGAGTTCTATTCATCGCTATCATCGGTTTCAAAGTGGTCTAGGAATTCGTCTATATCGATTATACCGGTTCCATTACTGTCCACTTCATGGAAAATAATTCGGCATTCCTCATCACTAAATGGGAAATGAAGAGCATGCATTGACACTTGGAATTCCTTTAGTGTCAAGTGACCTTTGCGCCCCATGTCTGCTGCATGGAATGCAACCTCGCGACGATCGTGTTCAGTAGGCGAAGGGCTGCGGAATTCAGCTCTGAAGGTTTGGAAAGGTGTAATCCTTGGATGTGCGTGCTTTTTACCATATGAATAGTAAGATATCAAACCGATTATGATGGCGCCCAATGCTCCGATAAACGCTTTTTCGCC
>Ga0209091_10001591_pt1 | contig 19810 bp, 11 predicted proteins | sample ArcticOcean_MG_C_6_FD_187438 | JGI IMG/M metagenome (GOLD analysis project Ga0209091, IMG submission 187438) | Marine microbial communities from western Arctic Ocean - ArcticOcean_MG_CB8_128 (SPAdes) (version 2) | ecosystem: Environmental > Aquatic > Marine > Oceanic | place: Arctic Ocean...
TTACACTTATGCTTGGTCTGTTACAGGTGGTGGTACTGATATTAGTGCATCAACATCAGCTGATCAATTAGATTTAAAAGCTGGAACTTATACGGTTGTTGTTACAGATGCTAATGGATGTACGCAAACGGATAGTTATACACTTACTGAGCCTGATGTTTTAGCTGTTAGTGGTGTTGTTAAACAATACATTGGTGGTATTCAAGTTAGTTGTAATGGAGCAAATGATGGAGAAATAGATACCACTGTTGCAGGTGGAGCTACTGATTACACTTATGCTTGGTCTGTTACAGGTGGTGGTACTGATATTAGTGCATCAACATCAGCTGATCAATTAAATTTAAAAGCTGGAACTTATACGGTTGTTGTCACAGATGCTAATGGATGTACGCAAACGGATAGTTACACACTTACTCAGCCTGATGCTTTAAGTTTAGATTCGTCACAAGTTGATTTTAATGGATTCAACGTTAGTTGTTTTGGAGCTCTTAATGGAGAAATTGATTTAACAGTTACAGGTGGAACTCCTGTTTACACTTATGAATGGTCATCTTCAGATGGTACAGGCTATGATCCAACTTCTCAAGATCAAACCGACTTATCAAGTGGAACATATATTGTTAAAGTGACCGATTCAAATAATTGTGAGATAAGTGGAACATTTGTAGTTGCAGAGCCTCCGCCATTAGTTTTAACAGCAACTTTATCCGATTTTAATGGATTTAATATTAGTTGTAATGCAGGAAATGATGGAATAATTGATATTACCGCAACTGGTGGGCTTTTAGTTACTGGGGATAATTACACTTACGCTTGGACTCAGTCTAATGGAGGAAGTGGAGTTGATGCTTCATCTGAAGATCAAACAGGTCTTACAGTAGGAACTTATACGGTACTAATTACTGATTCAAATGATTGTACTATTACAAAATCATATCAAATTGTCGAACCTGATTTAATAGGTTTTACAGGAGTTAAGTCTGATTATAATGGTTATGGAATTAGTACTGCAGGAAATAATAATGGGACAATAACAATTACTTCAAGTGGTGGAAGTGGAGGAAATACGTACGATTGGTCAACAGATGATGGTAGTGGTATAGTTGTTGGTGATCAAAACCAAAACACATTAACTGCAGGAACTTACATTTTAAAAATAACTGATTCTAACGGCTGTAATATTACAAAGTCCTTTACATTAACGGAACCCGCTGAATTACTTATTTCATTAGGTACGGACCCAACAAACATTTTATGTTATGGAGATTCTACAGGATTAATAAAAGCTATTATTACTCAAGCAGTTGTTCCACCCTATACTTTTACTTTAAATGGTGAAAATTACTTGGGTGAAATAGTTTTTGAATCTTTTTCAAATATTACTGATTTGAATTACACTTTTAATGTTAAAGCTGGAGAATATAGCATTACTGTAACAGATTTAAATGGTTCTACTAAAACAACCAATACTAGAGTTTATACTCAACCTGATGCTCCTCTATCTATTTCTGAAACTATTTCAGTTTTTAATGATTATAATATTAGTTGTACAGGAGCTTTAGATGGCGCAATTGACATTACGGTTAGTGGCGGAACTTTAACAGGTACTAATTATACTTATTCTTGGACTTCTTCTGTTGGCAGCTCTGATCTTACTGAAACACGAACAGCAGAAGATCAAACAGGTTTAGGTACTGGAGAATATACTGTTATAGTTACAGATGAGGGTGACTGTACTATAACTAAATCTTTCGTGCTTACTGAGCCTGAAAAAATAGTTTATTCTTTAAATAATAAAACAGATATAACCTGTTTTGGAGATAATGATGGTTCCATTGAAATATCTGTTTCAAAAGGTACGGGAGCTTATGTATATGAATGGACTTTAGAGGGTGTTGTTGTTAATAAAAACAACACTACAAGCTTAAAAAACTTAGGACCAGGAGTTTATAATCTTAAATTGACAGATGGTTGTGAGATTCTTTCATTTAATTATAAAATTGTAGAGCCAGAATTACTGACAGTTAATTTAGATCAGAAAATAGATATTTTGTGTTTTGGAGATTCAACAGGTGAAATATCAGTTACTGTTGCTGGAGGAATATCTCCTTATAATTATGAGTGGATAGATAATTTTGGCAATAAATATAATAGAGATATTGGAAATGTGTTTAACAAAGGAGATTTAAGTAATATTCCAATTGGCATATATGATTTAACTGTGACAGATAAAAATGGATGTATTGCAACTCTTAAAACTGAGTTAACTCAACCTGATGATTTAGTTATTAACTTTGATAAGATAGATTTGAACTGTTATGAACAGAATGATGGTACTATAAAAATAACTCCAACTGGAGGTGTTGCTCCTTACACCTATAAGTGGAGTGATTTTGGAAATGGACCAGAAAGAACTAACCTTTCAGCTGGCATTTATACAGTGAATGTAACTGATAAAAATCTTTGTGAAAAAACTATAGATATAGAAATTATACAAGCACCGTTATTTAATATTGTTCCAGTTATAACACCCGTGACTTGTTTTGGAGCAGATGATGGAACTATTACTTTAAATATCGATGGCGGTGAAGACCCTATCTCAGTTACTTGGGCTGATGATGCCACTGCAGGGGATAGTAGAACTAATTTAAAACCTGGAAATTATAATGTAATATTAAATGATGGTTCTGGTTGTGTAATTGAAAGAACATTCCAAATATTAGAACCAGAAGAATTGAGACTATCTTCTGTACTTAGTGATGCAATTGATTGTGACAATCCACTAAGTGGGAGTATAGATCTTCAGGTTATAGGTGGAAATCCTCCTTATTCTTTTTTATGGTCTAATGGAGAAACTACAGAAGACTTAACGAATATAGGTGCTAATAATTATAAAGTAACAGTTACAGACTCTAAAGGTTGTAAGGTTGTAGAGACATTTGTTATTAAAAGACAACTCGACTTAGAGGTTAAATTAGATACTAGTTTAAGAATTGTCTGCGAGAGTAGAGAAGTATATCAAGTAAATAAATTGACTATTTCAGGTGGAGTATTTCCTTATAAAGTAAAGTGGTCGGATGGTATAGTGTTAAATGTCCCGGGTGATAAAGCAGAGATAATGGAAACTAAAACTGAAGGGGCTTATCAAGTTGAAGTAACTGACTTTTTAGGATGTACAAAAACAATTTTATTTGATGTGGCTGTACCAAAACTTGGATACCCAGATTTTGATTATACTTCTTTCTATTTACAGGAGTTTAATGCATTGACATTTAATGATCCAATTACTTTTTCTAATTTATCAACTGAAAATTTCTTAAGTGTTGAATGGGATTTTGGTGATGGAACAACATCCTCCCTTAACAATCCAACCCATACCTATACCGAAACAGGATCTTACGATGTTACAATTTACGTTACTTATGTAGGAGGATGCGTATATGAATTGACTAAAACTATATATATTGGAGAATCATATGAACTTGAGCTTCCTAATGCTTTTACACCAAATGGGGATGGTTTAAATGATACTTTTAGACCAGTTTACTATGGATTTACTGAAATTGTTTTAAAAGTATTTGATACTTGGGGAACTTTAATTTATTTCGAAAAAGCAGAGAAGGGTAAGATGAACGGATGGAATGGGACAATTAATACTAGACCGGCTGAAAATGGAAATTATATTTACCAAGTTTCAGGAAAAACTTTTAATGGTGAATTAGTTTATAAAAATGGTCCTTTTACTTTGCTTAGGTAATTGTTATGAGTAAAAAAAATATCATTTTCTTATTTTGTTTTTTCTTTTTTATAAGTACATATCCAACTACTGTTCCTTTAAAAAATGATTTTAAACTAAACAATGCTCCTGTTGCAAACGAACAGAATGTAACTGTAACTGAGCAACAGCCAGGAACTATCACTTTGTCTGGAACGGATGCAGATGATGATGTTTTATCTTATTCGTTAGTAGCCTTACCAACAAATGGTGTTGTAACTATTGACGGAAACACAGTTATTTATACTAGTTCATCAGATACGGCAACATCTGATTTTTTTACTTTTAAAGTAAATGATGGAACAGTTGATAGCTCACCTGCTAAAATAAATATAACTATTACTGCTGTAAATGATTCCCCTGTTTCTAATTCTCAAGACAATATTAATGCAATTGAAAATCAATTAAAGGATATTACTTTAACAGCAAGTGATCCAGAGGGTGATATCTTATCTTATATTTTAAGTGAAGAACCAGAGAACGGACGTGTTATTGATCCAGGAAATGAAAATAAAACCATTTATGTTGGTACAGTAATTTCTTCAAATTCAGTTCAATACATTAGTGATTCAGACACTGCGCTGTCTGATTCTTTTAATTTTAAAACTTATGACGGTTTCTCTGAAAGTAATAATGCTTCTATTGCCATTACTATAGCTCCAGTAAATGATTCTCCAATTGCCACTGAAAAAACAGTAACGGTTACCGAAAATGTATCAACAATTATCATATTAGAAGGGACTGATCCTGATGGAACAATTCCTGAAATTTTCAAAATTATTACTATTGCTAATGGTGTTTTTACTGATCCTTCTAATAATGATCAAACCATTTTACCAGGTACTGTTATTAGTGGAAATAAAGTAAACTTTACAAGTAAAGGCTCTGCTTCCTCAGATTCATTCACTTTTACTGCAAGTGATGGGTTGTTAGAAAGTGAAATTGGAACGATTTCAATTAAAATTATTACAGATGCACCAACAGCAAACTCCCAAACTGTAAATGTAGTAGAGCAAGTTGAAAATAAGCTTGTTTTAACTGGATCAGATAAGGAAGGAGATCCTCTTACATATATTATAACAGTCTTGCCAGAAAATGGAATTTTAAAGAATGATGGAGAAATAATTAACTCTAATAAATTACCTAAAACAATAGATAATTCTAAATTATTTTATACTAGTTTGTCAGATAATGCTTTGTCAGATACTCTTAGTTTTAAAGTTAACGATGGGATTTCTGATAGTTCCCCTGCCGTTGTTACAATTATTATATCCCCAATTAATGATAAGCCTACAGCTTTACCTAAAACTAAAAATGTAAGCGAACAAGTTTCAGATAACATTATTTTAGAAGGTACTGATCCTGATGGCGATGATTTAACTTACATCATTACAAAGGAACCATTAAACGGTACCTATACATTAAATGCTAATACAGTAGTTTATGTAAGTAATTCTGATACGGCTACTGTAGATTCATTTAAATATAAAGTTAACGACGGAAAGCTAGATAGCGATATTGTGGATGTTCAAATTTCTATTGAACCAGTGAATGATGTGCCTACCGTAAAATCTCAAAACTTATCTACTATTGAGGATATAGAACTTAAATTTGTTCTTGAAGGTGAGGATGTGGACGGAGATAAATTAACTTATTCAATAGAAGCTTCTCCAATAAAAGGTGAAGCAACACTTAAAGACAGTTTAGTTACTTATATTCCAAACGCAGGTTACTATGGAACAGATTCCATTATTTTTAAAGCAAATGATGGAACTGCGCTTAGTTCCTCAGGTTTTATTAAGATCACAATAACGAGTAATGACTTTGATGAGGATGGTATTTTAAATGATTTTGATACTTGTCCTGACACTCCCATAGGCTCTAAGGTAAATACTGATGGTTGTGTTGTTTTTGAACTTCCTTTTAACAACAATAAGGTTGAAGTTATTAGCGCTACTTGTGTCGGAGGAAATGATGGCTCATTAAGTCTTAGTGTTGAAGATAAGAGTCATGATTATAGTATTTCTGTAAACGGAAATAATTTCGGTCAGAGCATTGTGATTTCAGGTAATAATAAGACCGCTTCTGTAACTGGACTTGCTAAGGGAACCTACAGTATTTGTTTTAAAGTAGACGGTCAAGCAGATTACGAGCAGTGCTTTGAGGTGGCTACCGCTTCTGTAACTGGACTTGCTAAGGGAACCTACAGTATTTGTTTTAAAGTAGACGGTCAAGCAGATTACGAGCAGTGCTTTGAGGTGGCTATAGGCGAGCCTAAAGCCCTAAGTGCATTTATTGATGTAGATAATGACAAAAGAACCACAAGCATTCAGTTAGGAGGTTCTAAGAGTTATAACATAGAGGTTAATGGCGAGAGGTTTGATGTGAAGGGTGATAACTTTAACACGACTCTTCCAACAGGTCTTAGTATTATTAAGATATCAACTGACTTAGATTGTCAAGGGTTAATAGAAAGGGAGATTTTTATTTCAGAGGATATATTCTATTATCCTAATCCAACCAGAGGTGAAGTAGATGTCTTTGTAAATGGAGAAGACAAGGGCGTTAAGATGAGCGTATTTACCACAAAAGGAGATCTAGTCTTCACAAGAGACCAAGAAATCTTAGATAGTAGAAAAACAGAATTAGATTTAAGTGGTGTTTCATCAGGAACTTACATAGTCACTTTAGAAGGAACAACAGTTAGGAAAATATTTAAAATTGTAAAAAAATAAATATTATATTTTTTCTTTATCCTTTTTAAATGGCGAAGCATTCATATGTTCTATTATTGAGTTTTTTGCTACAAAAATAAATGGTGAAGCATTCATGTGTTCTATTATTGAGTTTTTTGCTACAAAAAAAGCTATTAAAAGCGTAACTAATCCGCCTATCCAAATTCCAGGAACAAAGTCTAAAAACAGAAAATAATCATAAAATGCATGAAAGAGAATTGGGACAATTAATGATAATAGAATATTAAAAAATTTAAATTTTTCATTTGTTTTAGCTTTTCCTAAATAATAACCCATGATTACTGCAAACACAAAATGTGCAGGTACTGCTGAAAACATTCTAAGTACAGCTAAAGAAGCATTTCCTTGAAGAACAAAAGTTAAATTTTCTGCAGTAGCGAATCCCATTCCAACAAATACAGAATAAACAATGCCATCATATGGTTCGTCAAAGTTTTTGTTTGGATATAATATAAGAATTACAACAAGAAATTTCAATACTTCTTCTGTAATTGAGACTGTAAGTGCTTCTCCACCAATGTTTAGAAAATCATTTTCTAAATTAATAAATTGTAGAAAATATTCGAGTAAATCAACGTCTAAATGCAGGTTTATTGCTCCAAAAATAAATGCAATAGCAAGTAGCCATAAGGGTTCTTTGTCATATTCATCTAGGTTATAAATTACTGCCATGATGAAAATCCCAGGGCATATAGATAAAGCAACTAACATTAAATCTTTTAATTCAAATATGTTGATTAAAACTAAAGGATAGAATAAAACGACATATAATGCTGTCACAATTATTCCAGTCATTAAGCTGGTTTTAAAAATTCTATTCATAGTTTATTAAAATTTTAATGAAACCATCCATTCGTCGTACTTTTTATAATCTTTTCCTTCTGAAAATGCTCTTGCCCATCCAAATGAAAGAGTAGAGGAGAGGTGAGAAAACATAACAAGTTTTGTGTCGATTTGGAAACCTAAATTTCTAAATGTTTCACTGTATTCTTTACCTATTTTTCCTGCCCCCATTGATTTATCCTCAAATTCTTCATAATTTTTGGTAAATAAGCTTCCTGCAAAAATTGTAGGATGAGTATAAGTTGCAAATAAATTAAAGAAACCAAATTTTCTATATCTAATAGCTGGCAATATTAGTTCTAGGGTAGCCTTGTAATAGTTTTTTGCAATTATGCTTTTTTCAGAGTCGTAGCTTAGACCTGCAAAAGCAAAAGATCCTCTGTACATTTTAGATGAAGCATTATCGATATAATTATTACCAAAAGAGGCAAATCCAAATCTTGTAAAAGGATTAACTTTTTTAGAAAAAGAATTTCCAAAAGCATTTCTTAACCAAAGAGATGTGTGCTTTATAGGAAGTTGGACTCCAAAGTCTAAATTCCCATTGATTTTAGGAAAGAAATTTCCCGAACTCATAGCTGTGGATAGTGAGAGGTTTGATTTAATTCCTTTCTCAGCTCCAACAGCTCCAACAGATCCTTTTATATTTCTATAAGCTAAAGAGGTATGAAAATTATAGAAAACATCAGTGTTAAAGTCTTTATTAGCAAAATTAATTTGTTGAAATTCTGGAGACTGATTTAAACCATAATAAGCACTAGCTCCCACATTTAAATCTAAATGAACTGGACTATCTGAAATAATAGTTTTATTGAAGTCAGTTCCAAGATTTAATCCCTTTCTAGATCTTTGAGTTGGACCAAATAAGTCATAAAAATCAGCTTTGTTATAAGAAGCATAAATATTTGTTTTTCCAGCCAATAAACCCCCACCTATATTAGTGGTTGAATAATTTAACGAGGCATGAAACTCTTCTTCTTTGTCAATATTAGAATTTGTATTAATTAGATCGTTTTTCCATTGATTGGGAGTATAGGAAAAAGAAAAGTCCAAAGTTTTTGATGATAAAGGATCTCTAAAACTAAATTTATAACCAATTCCAAAATTATCTTTATAACCTACAACAATAGGGTAGGCATAACTTAATTTCACTTCTTTTGAAGGAACGTAAATTCCTTCTTTAGCATCCAATGCATCGTAATCAGCATTAAAAGTTTCTGCATTAGGACCGTAGATTTGCCAATCAGCTAACATTGGGTGTTTTTTTATTGTTTCATTTCCTAAAAATTTAATACTGGAAACACTTTCAGCAGGTTTATTAGGAATATATACTGGTTTAAATCCATCGCTAGAGTATTTAAAAGCAAATATTTTATCATCATTAATTGGAATTGGTCTAAAGTAGCCAGTTTCAGCATTACTGAAAATTTCAATTTCTAGACTAGCAGAATCTACTTTATATATATTACTTACACCAGAATAGTAGGAAGATCCAAGTAAATAACTTCCATCTTCTGAGTATCTAAAGCTTTGTGGAGAAGAAACATCAAAGTCAAAAACTTCATGAACTTCAATATTTTCTTTTTTAAAGTTGTCTAAAGTACTAATCTTGTAAATATTTAAAACCTGATTTCCATTAATATCCGTTACGGCCGCACTTAAACTTTTTCCATCGGGTGAAACATCTATATCAAATATATCTGAACCAAAAGGAAGAGTATATTTCTGTTTCCAAACAAAATAATTTTTATCTGGATTTTCACTATTGTATTTAGGAATTTCAACTATAGTACTTTTTCCATTAAGATGTCGAATTCCCCAAAGTGATTCGTCAACCTTATTGAAAGCTAAGTCCCCAACTCGCGCATCTTTTTGTAATAGTTTAGATTTTCCAGTTTTAAGATCATATTGATTTAAATCTCTTCTAGAATTATTATCGGTTGTATAAAATAGTAAATCATTTTTTTTGTCGTAAGCCAAAGAGGTTACATCAAAAAGAGCAAAACCTTTTATGTCTTTTAATCTTTTAATTTTTCCAGTATTTAGATCCATTTCAGCCAAATGTGGAACTTTTCCTGGATAACTAACTGCAACATAAATAGTATTCCTTTCTTTATTATGGTAAGCAAAAGAAACACCACCTAGTGCTTTATCATTAATTTCCTCATCTTTAGTAATGGGGTTTAAATTTAAATTTTCAATATTTTTATTTTGGAAATCTTTTTCAAAATCTATCCAATTGTCCCATGCATCAGAAATCGGAATTCCAAAAACATGTTTAAAATTATTAGCAAAACCTCTTTTACTTCCATCTTTTCTTTTTATCCATTCAATTAAATCTGTAGGATTATACTGATAAGCCAAGTAGCTCATAAATCTAGTTCCATAATAATAGGAATTTGCTTTAGCCATAAAATCAGCTGAAGTACCTTCAGATTCTAAGCCTTGCGCAGAATAGATTCTAGAATTTTCAAGAACTCTAGTTCTAAAAAACATTTCATCATAATTACCTAATGCATTTCCTTTTCCACCATCCATCCATGTTTCTAAAAAAACAGCGATTCCTTCATGTAACCATCTTGGCGAATAGTATCTGGGACTAGTTAAATAACTATAAAACATTGAAATTGGATGGTCATTTGTATTTAAAACTTTTCCAGCAAATAATTTTTGATAAAAAAGATCACTTGAAGATGCGTTATCTAAGGCGGTAATATGTACCATCTCGTGATTCATAATTGAAAAAACTCTTTCACCAGCAGTACTAGATTCAAAAGAATAATTCATTGGAGAAATACATGCTGTGGTAAAGTTATGTGGAATCGAAGTGGCTCCACCGTTTCCAAAATCTCCAAAATCTTGAAACATTACAAATATTTTCTCTTGTGGTTCGTAATCGAATAATTTTTTGTGAAAATTTAATGCAGAGTTGGAACAAAGTATAGCATGCTTTAAGACATAATCTAATTGTGGTCCGGTACTTATAACGTCAAGCGCTTTGGATTCTATTTTTTTAAGTTGAGAGAATGATTCTGTCAAAAAAAAGAGAACAAAAACAATAGTTAATATTTTTTTCATGTATTAAATTTAGTGATTGTTTTTTAAAAAAAAAGAGGAGAAAATTTATTTTCTCCTCTTAATAATATATTTATTAATCAATTACAGACTAAAATTCCACACCACTCATCATTTTTTGAAATTCTGGTAATGCAAGCATTTGAAGTGCATTTGGTTGTGCTAACATTTCAAAACCTCCAGGCATAGCAGCAAATTCTACTAATGCAGGAGAAGATAAAAATTCTAATCCTCCAGGCATTGCAGCAAATTCAAATAATGCAGGAGAAGACAAAAATTCAAAAGCTCCAGGCATTGCAGCAAATTCAAATAATGCAGGAGTAGACAAAAATTCAAAAGCTCCAGGCATTGCAGCAAATTCTACTAATGTAGGAGAAGATAAAAATTCTAAAGCTCCAGGCATTGTAGCAAATTCAAATAATGCAGGAGAAGCTAAAAATTCAAAAGCTCCAGGTGCTGCAGCAAATTCTACTAATGCAGGAGAAGATAAAAATTCTAATCCTCCAGGCATTGCAGCAAATTCAAATAATGCAGGAGAAGACAAAAATTCAAAAGCTCCAGGCATTGCAGCAAATTCAAATAATGCAGGAGAAGCTAAAAATTCAAAAGCTCCAGGCATTGCAGCAAATTCAAATAATGCAGGAGAAGATAAAAATTCTAATCCTCCAGGCATAGCAGCAAATTGTGCTAATTCAGGTGAAGCTAACATTTGAAGTGTTGCAGGATCACCAGCAGCTAATTTTTCCATAGCTCCAGGCATTGCAGCAAATTCTACTAATGCAGGAGAAGCTAACATTTCCATAGCTCCAGATATTTTAGCAAATTTTGAAAATTCAGTAGAAGCTAAAAATTCAAAAGCTCCAGGCTTTGCAGCAAATTGTGCTAACTGAGGAGAGCTTAATTTAGCAAGTCCTCCAGACATTTTAGCAAATTTAGCTAATGAAGGAGTGGCTAACATATCCATAGCTAGGGGCATTTTAGCAAATTTTGCTAATTCAGGAGATGCTAACATTTCTAAGCCTTTTGTCATTTTAGCAAATTTTGAAAGTGAAGAAGTACCTAGCTTTTCAAAAGCTCCAGGCATAGCAGCAAATTGTGCTAATTCAGGTGAAGCTAACATTTCCATAGCTCCAGATATTTCAGCAAATTTTGAAAATTCAGTAGAAGCTAAAAATTCAAAAGCCCCAGGCATAGCAGCAAATTGTGCTAATTCAGGTGAAGCTAACATTTGAAGTGTTGCAGGATCACTTGCAATTTTTGCAAATACTGGATCTGCGATCATCTTTGTAAAATCTTGATTATTAAGGAAATCTTGGATTTCCTCTCCTTCAAGAGTAACTACGACATCTTTTCTGTTGTCGTACTTTTCGGCTTTTTTAACGCCTTTAATTGCTTTATTCCCTGAGCTTGTTAAATCTGAAGGATTAAAGTCGATAGTTCCTGATTGTACTAGCACGAATACTACTCCTACTATTACAACCGCCGCGATTAAGAAATTTAATTTACCGTGGACTTTGTTCGTGTGTTTACTCATAATTATTAGTTTTAATTATTTCCCAAACAACTTAAACAAGTTGTATAATTCTAACCACTATAGTTAGTGCATCTAATATAGGGAATTTTACCATAGCAGTAATTACCTAGTTAGAAACAAGAGGTTTGTGATTGATAAGATTGTGATTGTGATTTTTAGTTGGAACTTCCTCTAAGTTACAGACTCTTTTGAGTTATCTATTGAAAGAAATTCTTTGTTGTTTACTATCTCTTTAATCCTTTCAATACTTTCAAACAAGTCCATATAACTTACATATAATGGCGCTAAACCAAGTCTAATGGTGTTGTTAGGTCTAAAATCTGGTATTATAATTTTTCTGTTTACTTTCCCTTTTATTAATAGTTTACATATTCTCCACGCTTCCTTATGCTTAATGGAAACATGTGAACCTCTATTTCTTGAATTTAAAGGAGAAGTAATTTCAAAACCTAAAACCTCTAATTCGGTTTTAATTAAATTGATTAAAAAATCTCCAAGATTTTTACTCTTTGAACTAATATTTTTTATACCAGCTTCTAGGGTCATATCAATTCCTTTTTCAATAGCCGAAAGTGAAATTACTGAGGGGGTTCCAGCTTCAAATTTTTTAATCCCATTATAAGGCTTATAATTCTCTGAAAAATCAAAAGGTTTTTCATGTCCAAACCAACCTTGAATTGGATTAGAAATATCTCCAATTAATTTATTATTTACATATATAAAGGAAGGAGATCCCGGCCCTCCATTTAAAAACTTGTAAGTACACCCTAAAGCAATTTTTGTTTTAGTTTTTTTTACATCTATATCAATAACTCCTATTGCATGACTGCAGTCCCATACAATTATGCTACTATTCTTTTCAGCAAATTCATTTAACTCTAAGATAGGGTAAAGCCAAGAACTTTTATAACTAACCAGGCTCAAGCATATAATACCTGGACTGTGTTTGATAGATTCTTTCAATAGATTTAGGTCTGATTCTAAATCAGAGATATATTTTACTATTTGAATCTTTTTTGATGTAGTAAATTCTTTTAAACCTTCCATTATGTACAGGTCAGAAGGGAAGTTTAAAGAGTCAGTTATCAGATTTTTGTTGTATTTGTTGGAGTTAATTAAGCCATACAGTAGTTTATATAAATTAACAGAAGTAGATTCTCCTACCAAAACCTCATTTGGATCAGCGTTAATTAGTTTGGACATTTTTAAATTTACTCGATCATTTAGATCTAGCCAATGCTCGTTCCAACTTCTTATTAGTTTTTTCCCCCATTGATTTTTAATAGTATTATTTAAATCATCTAACGTTTCTAATGGTAACTTTCCAAGAGAATTACCATCTAAATAGATTTCATTTTTATTATTAAAAAATCGTTCTTTAAAAATTGACAGAGAATCATTTTTGTCATTTTCTAGGGCAATTGAGTATAGATTCATTTAAAATTTTTAAAAAAATGAATTATTGTTTTAACTCACTCTTTATACTTTCTGACAATTCAACAAACACAGCTTGTTGCTCTTTTGTTAAGCCGTCGGCAGTAAATATAGAAATTCCTTTTGCTCCGTTCTTTCTAGAAATTAAAATAGCTTTTTTTAAATCTTCAGGATTTCTCAATGCTCCTGAGTAAAGTCCTGAAATCACAGGAAAATCTACATCATTAACTCCTTGTTTTGTAGCAAAACCAATCCAGTTTATGTTTTCTCTATAAAAATTTTGATATAACATAGGGTAGGCTTGATCTAAATCCCAATCGTCCCATGCCTGTCTTACCATTTGTCTTGACATTTCAGGAAAAGGGAATACAGCTGCTGTAACTTTTTTGTTTTTAGAATGGGCAATTGCAATAATTTCATTTACAAGAGTGGTAACAGCATTTAATCTAAACTGTCGCCATTCAGTTGATAGCTCTGGATTTTCAAAATCTTGTGGATCTTTATTAAAAATTCTTTTAAACTCTTTTCTAGCTAAAGGATGGTAGCCATAGTCATACTCAGGCATTTCAGTTTTTTGAACAATATTGTATTTTGGTTGTAAGTCAGCCCCTAAAATAACATCAGGAAATCTAACATAATCTAAATGTACAGAAGCTAATCCTTTGACTTCCATTAGTTTTTTTGCATTATTTATAATGTGATTTCTAGCTTCTGGATGAAAAGGGCTTAGCCACTGGTAATAATCTACATAAGCTCTATAATCCAAAGAGTTGTCTCCATTTCTATTAACAGCATACCAGTCTGCGTTTTTGTTAGCAATTGTATCTCCAGGACGATTTAAAGTCCACATCCAACCATGAACTTTTATATTTTTTTTATCAGCTATTGGGATGATTTTTTTTAAAACTTCAGGAGATCCACTAACCAGAATTTCACTGATTCCTAAAGAGTCGTAGTAGCTTATTTTTTTTTGCCAATTTTTTTCATTAAAATTGTTTCCTGCACCAGTCCATGTGCTAAAAGTGAAATCAGAATCAGCAGTATTGTTAATTAAATCAATATTGTTTTCTTTTTTAAAATCACAGTTAATAAATAAAAAACTAAAAATAATTACAAATAAATATCTTTTCATACTCAATAAATATATTAAATTTAAACCATGAATAATATATTATATATATTTCTATTTTTATTATATAACACCCAAGATCTTAAAGTCATTTCTTATAATATTCGTTACAACAATCCCAATGATGGGGTAAATATTTGGGACAATAGAAAATCAACTGTTACGGAATTCATTTCTAATGAAGAGGCAGATTTTGTTGGAATGCAAGAGGTCTTAAATTCTCAATTAACAGACTTGATGGGTTCTTTAATAGAGTATGATTATGTAGGAGTGGGTAGAGATGATGGAAAAAATAAAGGAGAGTATAGTCCAATTTTATTTGATAAAAATAAATATAAAGTTTTAAGATCAAACACCTTTTGGTTATCCGAAACACCAAATAAAATTTCCGTAGGGTGGGATGCTTCAATGGAAAGAATTTGTACTTATGGACTTTTTGAAAATAGAAATTCAAGTAAAAAAATATGGGTATTTAACACACATTTTGATCATGTTGGTGTTTTAGCTAGAGAAAAATCTATTGAATTAATTATTGACAAAATAAATGAGCTTAATAAAATGAATTTTCCAGTACTTTTAACAGGAGATTTTAATTTGGGAGATGAAAATAAGTCAATAACAAAACTTCAAAATGAATTTATAGATTCTAAAAAAGATATATTAAAAAGTAATGAATTTTATGGAACCTATAATGGCTTTAATAACGTTAAGTCTGATAAAAGAATTGATTATGTATTTTTTAGAAATTTAACTTTAATCAATTCTAAGCATGTTTATTTAAAAACCAAAGCTAACAACTGGGGGTCAGACCACCATCCAGTAGTTGCTTCTTTAAAACATATAAATTAAAATGAACAAAAAATTATTTTTAATTCTGCTGATATTCCTTGTTTCTTGTTCAAAAGAGACCATTGAAGTTGAAGTTATCCAGAACAAATCAAGTGCTAAAATCGTAGGTTATTTACCGACTTGGAGGTTTGAATTGAGTAGTAAAGTTGAATATTGTAAACTCACTCACTTAAACCTTGCCTTTGCAAATCCAGATTCTAGCGGAAGTTTAATTATGCCAGATATATCGGGTGTAGTGTCAGATGCAAAATCTAAAAATCCTAATATAAAAATATCCATTTCAATTGGTGGTGGCTCTTTAAGTACTCAGCAGGCTAGCAATTGGTCTAACTTAATTGATAATTCCCAAAACAGGTCTAAGGTTGTTTCAAAAATCGTTGATTATGTTTTGTTAAATAATTTAGATGGAGTTGATGTGGATTTAGAATGGAATTATGTTACCAGTGGTTACAGTGCTTTTGTAGTTGACTTAAACAACGCTTTAGATCAACACTCAAAAATGATTACTGCAGCATTCCCAGCCACTACTCGTTATTCTAACTTGTCGGATAACGCTTTAAGTGCCTTTGATTTTATTAACATTATGAGTTATGATTTTACAGGGCCTTGGGACCCTAATAATGTAGGTCAGCATAGTTCATATAATCATGCAAATCAATCAATTAATTTTTGGAAAAATTCAGTTGGCGTATCATCTGAAAAGCTTGTTTTAGGCGTTCCTTTTTACGGATATGATTTTAGCGATGTAACAAATGTAACTTCATTCACTTTTTCTAGTATGGTAGGTCTTAAAAGCTCTAACGCAGATATAGACAATGTGGGTTTTAAGTATTATAACGGAAGACCAACAATTCGATCAAAAGTACAATTAGCAAGCACTGAAGTTGGTGGAATTATGATATGGGAAATTGGACAGGACTCTTTTAACGATTATTCCCTACTTAAAACTGTTCACAAAGAATTTGATAAATTAGGGTTTAAAACTACTGAACTTTGTAAAGAATAATTTATTTTTATAATCATGAAAAAACTACTTACATTATTTATATTGATTTTTTTAATTTCCTCTTGTGAAAAAGACTCCGTTGTTTATATGTTGACTACTTCAGTTAGTCCAGCTGACACAGGGGTGGTAATTCCTTCAACAAGACAGTATAATATTGATGATACCGCTAAACTAATAGCTGTTCCAGCCGAGAACTATGTTTTTGACAAATGGACTGGGGCTGAGGGTGGAGCTGAAACTACTATAATAATGGATTCTGATAAAACAGTAGTGGCAAACTTTGCTAAGATTCAATATGAGTTAACAGTTACAGTTGAAGGTCAAGGTACTGTTACAGAAAAAGTGATTAAGGAAGGTGTAATTACAAAATACAATAGCGGATCAGTTATAGAACTTGAGGCAAAGCCATCATCTGGATGGATTTTTGTACAATGGAAAGGAGACTTATTAGGAGTTGATAATCCTAAAAATATTACTATTGATAAAGCTAAAAGTGTTGTAGCTGTATTTCAAAAAAACCAATATGCTTTAACTATTGTTAAAGATGGTCAAGGTACGGTTACACCTGCTGCAGGTGATTATAATAAAGGAAGCGTATTGAGCTTAACAGCTACTGCTGCTTCTGGTTGGGAATTTGAAAAGTGGTCCGGTGTTTTGTCAGGAACAGACAGTCCTACAAATCTTACTTTAAACTCGGATGCAACTGTAATTGCTATTTTTAAATCATTAGCGCCAATAGTATTAGATGCTAATGGTGTCACTTTAAAAGCAAGACCAGGAGTTGTTGCTGGAACAACTCATGAATTTTTTGGAGTAACCTTTACTGTTGTAGATAATAAGATGCTAAATGAATGGATTAGCGCAGATAAAGATCTTTCTAAAGCAGTCACTTCACTTGTAACAGACATGAAAGAATTGTTTAAAGGCAATACTACTTTTAATACTACTATTTCAAGTTGGGATGTAGGTAGTGTAACAACAATGGAAGGAATGTTTGAAGAAGCATCATCTTTTAATAAAGACATTAGTAATTGGGAAACTAATAATGTAAAAAACATGAATAAAATGTTTGACGGTGCCGCTACTTATAATCAAGATATGTCAAATTGGTGCGTTACCAACCTAAGTACTGAGCCTACAAATTTTGCTAGAAATTCTGGAGCTGATAATGATGATAAGCCGATTTGGGGAACCTGGCCAGGAAGTCCAATGATTGGAGTTTGGGAGATGATTAGTCACAAATGGGGAGAGCCTGAAAAAGAAGATAGTAGACCTTGTATAAATGAAGGGTATCCTAATGTTCTTACTATTAAATCTGGGGAGAACTATGGAACTTATAACATGGTAGATTACGAGTGTTATGATAATGGCAATGCTATGGAAGGTCCTAATTCACAAGATGGGACTTGGCTTTACAATGCAGATGCATCCAATTATCAATATAAAGTAGACGGAGTAGAGTATGACGTAGAGCTAAGTAATAATAACAATAATTTTAGTGTAAAGATGCCACCTATAGAGCAAGATGAATCAGGATCGATAGAAGTATGGAAAAGGAAAGAATAGCTTATGAAAAAACAGGTTTTTATAGGTTTTATAATAGTACTTGTTTTTATTCAGTTTATTAAAGTTGATAAAAATGAGTCGACAGATCTGACTTATGATATTTCTAATAGTTATCCTGTTTCACATGATTTAAGCCAATTACTTAAAGTTTCTTGTTACGATTGTCACTCAAACAACACCACTTACCCTTGGTACTCAAAGTTACAACCAGTTGCTTGGTGGCTGGATCACCATGTTCAAGATGGTAAAAAACATTTAAATTTTTCAGAATTTACTAAAAATAGAATAGCAGTTCAAAACCATAAATTTGAAGAAATTATAGAAATGGTAGAGGATAAAGAAATGCCATTACCATCCTATACATATTTAGGTTTACATCCTCAAGCTAACTTAACTGATAATCAAAGAGATTTGATTGTTAATTGGGGTGCTGATCAAATGAGTTATTTAAAAGCAAATTTCTCTGAAGATAGTTTAGTATTTAAAAGAAGATGATTTCATCCTAAAGTCGTTATTTAAAGCTCATGAACCAACCACTGGCAGAAAGGTTAAGACCAAAAAAACTTGAAGATTATTTAAGTCAGTCCCATTTGGTAGGTGATAAAGGGGTTTTGACTCAGCATATTAAACAAGGTCTTATTCCTTCAATTATTTTTTGGGGACCACCAGGAACTGGGAAAACAACCTTAGCAAACATTATAGCAAATGAGTCTGGTAGACCATTTTATTCTCTAAGTGCAATTAATTCAGGTGTCAAAGATATTCGTGATGTAATTAATAAAGCCAAGCAGAGTGGGGGACTCTTTACTGCTAAAAACCCTATCCTGTTTATTGATGAAATTCATAGATTTAGTAAATCTCAACAAGACTCTTTACTTCAGGCTGTTGAAAAAGGCTGGGTTACACTTATTGGAGCGACAACTGAAAATCCAAGTTTTGAAGTTATATCGGCTTTATTATCAAGATGTCAAGTTTATGTTTTAAACTCCTTTTCAAAGCAGGATTTAGAAACTTTATTAAAACGAGCAATTTCTCAAGATGAATTTCTTAGTTCAAAATCAATTAAATTAAAAGAGACGAAAGCTCTTTTAAGACTTTCTGGTGGTGATGCTAGAAAGCTTCTCAATATTTTTGAGCTTATTATAAATGCACACGATTCAAATAAGATTATTATTGATGATGAAATAGTGCTAAATATGGTTCAAAATGACACCATACATTATGACAAATCTGGTGATCAGCATTATGATATTATTTCTGCTTTTATAAAGTCTATTAGAGGAAGTGACCCTAATGCAGCAGTATACTGGCTTGCTCGAATGGTTGAAGCAGGGGAAGATGTAAAGTTTATTGCTAGACGTTTGATTATTTTAGCTAGTGAAGATATTGGAAATGCAAATCCTACAGCTTTAGTTATTGCAAACAATACCTTTCAAGCCGTTTCAACTATCGGCTTCCCAGAATCAAGAATCATTCTAAGTCAATGTACCACTTACTTGGCTTGTTCGACTAAAAGTAACGCCTCTTATATGGCTATAAATAAGGCTCAGAATCTTGTTAAAGAAACTGGCAGCTTATCAATACCATTAGAAATTAGAAATGCCCCAACTAAACTTATGAAGGAATTAGGTTATGGTGATAATTATAAATATGCACATAGTTTTGATAATAATTTTGCAAATCAAGAATTTATGCCAGAAGATCTTAAAGGTTCCAAACTTTATGATCCAGGGAATAATACGCGTGAAAATTCACAACGTGAGTTTTTAAAAGAACGATGGAAAGATAAATATGAGTATTAAATAATCTTACACGTCCTTTAAAAGCATACTCTCGATTTTTT
>Ga0209091_10001594_pt1 | contig 19788 bp, 17 predicted proteins | sample ArcticOcean_MG_C_6_FD_187438 | JGI IMG/M metagenome (GOLD analysis project Ga0209091, IMG submission 187438) | Marine microbial communities from western Arctic Ocean - ArcticOcean_MG_CB8_128 (SPAdes) (version 2) | ecosystem: Environmental > Aquatic > Marine > Oceanic | place: Arctic Ocean...
TTCTTCTTGTTCTTCTTTTTCTTCTTTTTCTTCTTCGGTATTACCCATTACAATATCATTCTCAACCATTGTATATATTATAGAAATATAATTAATATCGTCCCAATACTATTAGTAATCCGTAAATATTGTGCTATAAATGATGATGTGCCAAACGAAAACATCACAATCCTTATTAAACGCCGCCATAAAGCGACTCGCAAACATTAATATTATTATAAAATTTTCTCATATATTTTATGATTGTATACTACGTCATTCTCAACTACACGACTTACATCTTTCAATACAAAATCATCTTTAATTTCAGGAAAGAAAGCATCGCATTCATATTCTTTTTCTATTTCTGTGGCATAAATAGTGTTAATTAATTTGCTATCTAATGATTCTTTGTAAACTTTGCTACCTCCTATAATCCATACATTGTCAAACTTGTTCTTTTCACAATAACTTGCCGCCGTCTTTAATGATGGCAAAAACAATGGTAATATGGATTTTTTTCTTCCATAATTTGGGAAAGTTGTTAAAACAATGTTTTCTCTTTTAGGCAAAGGTCTATTTTTAATAGGAATACTTAACCAAGTCTTTCTGCCCATTATAACCGCATTGTTTCCTTCTCCTATTGTTAATTGCTTAAACATATTCATATCACCTTTCAAATTCCAAGGTAATTTATTCTTTATTCCAATACCACGATTTTTACAAAATACAACTATTAATTTCATTTTATAATAAATAATATACCTTTTATTTATATACATGTCACAAATATATAAAGTAAATCACATAGAAGGTGATGTTATTAAAAAAATATATGTGTTTGCGGGAAATGAAACTATCAATGAAACATACCAGACATCCACTGGTAAAAATATATTTTCACCAGCAGAAAAAACATCAATAGATGAAAAAAAAATAGATATTGAAATAATTGATGAAATTATGATTCATGGCGATGATACCATTAATATTGTAAAAAGGAAAATTGTCCACTATTTAGAACTAGACATATCAATTAAAGAATTGTATTTATTTGGCATCACCGAAGAAAAACCAAATCCGTCCGTTTTATATAAACAAATCACGCAAAATGAACGTTTGCCTTTAACATCTGAAAAAATGTGTCAAATCATGTTAAATATCATCGAAAATGGATGCACAGATGTCGAGATTAATTCAACATGCGCAAATTTATCTAAAAAATCCGATAATATATCTTATGAAGAATTTCTGCAAATCATTGATTGGGACGCCATCCAATCATACACTATACCAATCGGTGTTAAGCTCGTGTCAGAAAAAAAAATCCCGTTTGTTGCGAATCCCTATAATTGTGAAATAATCGATAATTTTGTCAAGGAAAATATGCCAATGATTGTAACAACTCAAAATGCCAATTTATTATTTGAAGCAGGCGATTTATGTTTAAATAATCTATTTTTTTGCACAGCCGAAGAAGTATTAACACATACATCTCAACATTTCAAATTAGAAGAAACGGATGTTTTAAATTTATATTTTCCGTTATTGGTTACAATTGATAATATAACAACATTGGCGCAGTTAAATGACAAACGTCTGTTACTTAAAGATAAAGAGGAAAAGCAAATTGGAGAGAAATTTGATAATTATAATAAACAAATTAATCTTTTTGACGATATTTATCGAAAAGGTAATTCTAAAAAACCATTGGAATATCTCTTTAATACACCGGGTATTGCGACCATATCTGTTATAATTCACCCCATTTACAATATAAAATTCCCTCTGGAAATTTTATTCAAATTGATTCATTCCAATAAGGAAATACCCATGATTAAATATAATCCTGGAAATAAAAAGGAAAACATTTATAGATTATTTACTGGAGACAATATAGCGACAAATGGTAAAAAAATCCCCCATCTATTCATCATAAACAATCATAAAAAAACATTAATTATCAAATTAAGTAAAATTTTAGCTTTCCAAAAACGCGTTTCATTTTATATTAATGTTACTTACGAAGAAGAAAATTATGATATTAAATGTTCATTTTCTGATAATGGAGATATTCATATTGATATGCCTATATTGCGACATGTTAAAGTTCCTCTGTCCATAGCCAAAATTGAGGAAATTATTCGCATTTCTATTAAAGAACCAATATTAGATAAAATAAGGGGTTATTTGGAACAAAGTGGATATACTTATATAACATTCGATTCGTTAATGGATAAAAACATTGAAATACAAAATATATCATGGGTCTCGCAATTGAAATTATCTACTAAAATGAATTTGAAGAAATATGTTTCTTGTTTATCTACAATTTTTGATATTGTTGAGGGTGATTTATCTAAAACATCCGATGTTGTCCATATGAGATATAAACGCGTATCAAATTATAATCAAATGAATGCCGAAGAAACGTTTATTACAGAATTAAGAAAATTGGGATATTCCATGGAAGAAGTTATAAAACAATTAAAAAACAACTTTAAAATATCAGAAAATGATGCACAAAGAAAATTTGCCTCATGGGTTTCAAATACAAAAACAGAAACAGATATATATGAAAATAAAAAGGTAGTAATCAAAACAAATGTGGGATTTCCCACTACCATTACGCGTGACACAACAAATAATATTATAAGTATCAAAATGGATACAATTAATGATATTCGCTATTTGCAATATATTCATATATATATTGATTCTTTATTGCGACTTTTTGTAGATAAAAAAAGTGTTTCAACTATAAGCAAACAAATTAATGAATTATGTAAAGGTAAAATTACGAATTTTGTTGATAAAGAAGAAGACGTTGAAGCGAGAGTAGATAAAAATATTTTTGAAAGAAGTACAGCAATGGTTGAAAAAAATAAATTAACCTTCGACGACGATGAAGATGAAGATGACGATTTTTTAGACGGGTTACTTGGTTTTGATGATGATGAAGATGATGAAGATGATGAAGATGATGAAGATGATGAAGATGATGATGAAATAATATTTGGTGAAGAAATTGGTGGTGATGATGAAGAAGAATTGTCACTATCAAAAGAAATGAGCACTCCATCGCCAGTTGCGTTACAAGAAAAAGTTGAAAGTGATGAAGGGAGTGAATTTAGTGAAGCAGAAATTGATTTAACAGGACTTCCTATTAAAGGAGCTAAAAGTATATTTATGCAAAATGATACAATGAGGCGGGGATTAGCATGGAAAGACCCTGATTTATTTATCAAAAAAGGCAAAGGTCGATATTCAACAGCATGTCCATCTCAATATAGTAAACATCCAATTGTATTAACAGATAAAGAGAAAAAATATATTGATGAGAAAGACGCGGGCTATGGTGTAAGGTCTTATGACGAATCAATTACATATGGGAGTAAAGAAAAAAAATATCACTATATTTGTCCACGATTTTGGTGTTTAAATGATGAAAATGGAAAACAAAGAAGTATTACACTTAAAGAAATAAACGAAGGTAAATGTGGTGGATGGGATGCGCTAATTCCACGTGGTGCAAAAAAAATCCAAAAAGGTAAAAGAATTTATGAATTTACCGACCAACGATTTCATAGAGATAGATATCAAATGGAAGATACAGAAAATATATTAGTTTATAAACCAATGTATCCTGGGTTTCAACCAAAAATAAAACACCCAAATAATTTATGCATACCATGTTGTTTTGGCAGACCAACCGGATTATCAAAAGAAGCACAAAAGGAAGGGTGGTCGGTTAATGAAAGAGGTAATAAATTATTTTTTAAAAAGGATTCTCAAAAAGAAGTTGATAAAATTAAATTTCAAAAAAGCGTTGGTGATAAAATAGGATTGTATGATGGAAAAAATAGAAATGATTATATGTATACATGGATTGGCGAAGGGAAAGAAGGACCTGGTCCTGAATTTGAAAGGGACGAGGCTGGTAATATTAAATTGGACACTATTAAAGGAACACCACAAACAAGAGATTTGCCTGCCGCGGTAAGAATGAGAACATATGACGAATGTGACCAAAGTCCTAAGGAAAAAGTACCATCAGAAGAAAAATCAGAAACCAAAGTTTCTCATACATTATTAAAAATGGAAGAAACTCCTGCATGGGAACTTTTTCCTTTAAAAATGGGCCAACTAGGATATTTACCAGAAGCTGTGCAAAAATTTTTCAACTACAATCAACGACCACCAAAAAACAATTCAAATCTTATGATAAAAAAGAATAAACCTGTGTTTTTAAGAAAAGGCATGGAGAGAAATAAAAACCAATCTTTCCTTTCTTGTATTGCAGATATGTATAATTTTAAAATTGGCGTCGAAAATAATGAAAAAATAATAGCTAAAAAACTAGAAAAAAAGACTGAAAAAAGTATAACATGGATAAAAAACCTAATTATAAATCATCTTACATTGGATAATTTTATAACGTTTCAAAATGGTACTTTAATAGACGTCTTTTATAAAGAAATAGAAGATGATATAAGTATGGATGGACATAAAGATACGAAAATATTTAAAATGTTAAAAAGAAAAAAAGAAGATGAATATTTAAAAAAAATAATTGTTTCTATGAATAATTTCAAGACTTTTATAATGAGCGATGATGCTGAAATAGATTATAAATATTTATGGGATATTATATGTGCTCCAAAAAATAACGGCGGTCTTTTTGAAAATGGTTTAAATCTATTAATATTAAAAAGTACCGAAGACGATATTACAAATAAAATAGAAGTGGTTTGTCCAACAAATCATTATAGTAATGAGTATTTGGACAATAATAGAGAGATATTAATTTTATATTCAAGATATGATAAATATGAACCGATTTATAGATATTTGCAAAAAACATTGGATAATAAATACATTGTTACGAAAACATTTTATCTTGCAAAAATAAATGAACAAGCGCCTCAAATTGGAAGAATGATAAGTAAAATAAGACGTAAACTAATCGAAGACTGCAAACCACTCCCCAGTTCACATCAATATAAATTTAAAGAAAATATTTCTGCAAAAAAAATAATGCATATAATTGGCAATATATCAATATATAGAGATGATATTGAATTTACACAAGTTTTAAATAGAAATACAAAAATAATTGGAATTATTTTCGAAGTAAAAGGAAAATCAATATATATTCCAACTTTACCATCTCCCGTAAATACAAATCTTCCTTTTGTTCTGATGGACGAACCAGATTTTATTAAATCCTTCAGTGATACCTTGGGAAATTTAAAAACTTTACATAAAATCAGTAAAAATAAAATCCCATGTAAACCGCTTATGAAGATAGTTGAACATGAAATTGTCGTTGGTATTGTAACAGAAACCAACCAATTTATACCAGTTTTACCAGAACCTAACGACTCAGAAGGAGATATTGATAATAATAATTTGAAAATTATAAGAATGGAGTCAGGTGTGAAAAACTATCTTGCCGCAGATAATGAAATAAGAAATTTGAACGACATAGATAGGGAACGAATTACTGCCGTAAATAATATAAGATTAGAAAGTCAGCTTTATAATTCTTTCAGAAATATTCTCAGAATTATTATTCACTCTAAGGAAAATAAAGATGAACATATCCAATCATTTTTGGATATATTAGAGGATATAACAATAATTTATAATGACAAAATCAGACAAATTATTGAAATGTGTAAGACAATTATGTCGAAATACGTGCAATTCAGTGATTATAAAATATCACCACATGTTTTGGTAAATAAAATTTTCAAATGTATACAATCGGGAGAGGATAAATGCAATGAAGATTCCCCCCCATGCTTTTACACTAAAAGCGACGGCATGTGTAAATTACAGATACCAAGTAGAAACCTAATTAGTGGTTCAAATAATGAAAAAATATATTACAGCAAATTGGCCGATGAACTTATAAAATTTCGAAAAATTAGAATGTTTATATTTAACCCACGTACATTTTTGACATTTCAACATACTTCTTATAATCTAAAAGAAAACGAAATTATTTTATTGGAAGAATTATTGTATGGCGAATATTTTGAAGATATTATATTGCAGAAGAAAAATCCTTATATTTTAACAAAAAATATATATGATACCTCGAAACCAGCAAAAACAATTCCATATAAAGATACGTTTGTTCTTAATAACTTTTTTAAAACAACATCGGTTAATCCATGCTTGGTTGGAAAATCCGAAATTAAATTAAAATGGGACACTTACTTAGAAAAAAATAATATCGATAAGGATGATTTTGAATTTATAGAATTTAAACATACAATTAATTGTACCTGGGAGTTGGTGGTATTAATATTAAATGATTTCAATATTAAAATATCTGCATTGGAATTAAGAGATGTATTAATTCAATTATATTCACAAAATTTGAAGAAATATGGCGAACAAATAAGAGATATATGGAAAAAGGAAGGTAAGCCATTTGTTATTCATAATTTACAAAATGATATACAAGGTACAATAGATTTAACTAGTTATTATTTGACTCCATTTGACCTGTTTTTATTATTTACACATTATAATTGTCCAGCAGTTATAGTATCGAGAAATAACATTCCTCCAGACCATAAAAAATTTATGTCTTTTGCAAATGCAAATGAATCTGAATCTAGTTATATTATACTAGGAGGTGTTTGGAATATTAGACAGCAGGAAGTGCCGCCTAGATATGGTGTATTTAAAAAACTTGGTACAATTAGGATTGATACTAATTATTTTGGAGAGAAATGGCAAACAATTATATCTAATCATATCAAAACAATAGAAGAATTTTATACATATAGCCAAAGGGCGGCCCCTATAAAATTGCAAAAATTAAAATTAAAAGGTAAAAAATTGGGAAAAATAAAATTAAAGGGATTAAAAAAATAATTAACAGATATGACCCCATGATTTCGTAAAATTTTCATGTAGGCACATTTCTTTAACAATTCTTAAAGAATTCCTAGCATCGGGTAATAATTCATTCAAATCACGTATCACTTCATTTATTTCTGTCGCAGTATATGCGGTATATCCTGTGATAACAAATAAAACAACAAGACTAGTAACTGCCGAAGCGGAAGCAGCATAGAAAAAACGATAATTACTTTCACGAGAGCCTACTAGTGGTTCATCCATATAAATATTTGAATCTTTTTAAAATATTATTATTTACGCATTTACATAATCCAATACGCTTAAAATAACTTTTTCTTGGGGCGATAATTTTTGAAATATTATAGTTTCATCAAATTTAAATTGTATAAGTCTATTTCTATTATTTTTACACACAATATGCACTTGGTCATTAACCACCTTCATGTCGCATAATATTCCACCATTTGTTATATAAATATTTTCTGGGTTTTTTAATGGTATCCATCGAATGTAAAACCCATATTGTAAATCTGACATATCGGTGCAGTATCTATATTCGCAGAGTTTTTTATGGAAATTTTTTAATACATTTCTCTCCAATTGTAATCTCTGAAGTACATTATTTTTATGTTCTTTGATTTTACATGTTGTTAAATTCATAATAGAAGCATTTGATTCATTTTCTAAAGAATGCAATAAATTATTAATGTCCATTATCTATAATTAACATTTATTTTTATACATGTTTTGTAATATAAATTGATTTTGTATTTGTGTAGTAATATAAATACAAAAAATGGAGAAATTCCTTTTAATTGATGCTAGTTACTTTAACTTTTACAGATATCATGCCATTCGTCAATGGTTTAAATTGTCTAAACCCGAGGAAATACTCGAAAATCCCATTGAAAACAAAGACTTTGTTGAGAAATTTGAAAAAACGTTTATTCAAAAATTCCAAGAAATCTCTGGGAAATTAGGTATTGAAAACCCTATTATTATTGTAGGCAAAGATTGCCATCGCAAAGATATATGGAGAAATGAGCTTTTCCCTGCATATAAATCTAATAGAACATACGAAAATTTCAAGGGAGGTCCAATATTTAAAAAAGTATGGGATGATAAAATGTTCACAAAGGCTGGTGCGAAATTAATACTTTCACATCCCATGCTAGAGGCCGATGACTGCATTGCCATTATGACAAAACATATTACAAAGACACGCAAAGATGCCAACATTTGGATTATTACCAGCGATATGGATTACCTACAATTGGCTTCAGAACGGGTGAAATTATATAATCTTAAATTTCAAAATTTAATGGAAAGCAAGAATTGTTTTAAAAACGCTGAAAAAGACTTATTTTGTAAGATAGTGTCAGGCGATAAAAGTGATGCTATACCTTCAGTATTTAAAAAATGCGGCATTAAAACTGCAGAAAAGTATTGGAATGATAGAGAGTTATTCAAAAAAAAACTGAGTGAGAATGAAGAAGCTCAAAAACAATACAAATTAAACAGAAAATTGATTGATTTTAAGGAAATTCCTGAATATTTGGTAAAAGAATTCTTAAAGTCTTATTCTATTTTATAATAGGTTTATTTTTGGATACGCATAATTGCCAACAATTAATTTCAAATCCACATTCCGAAAGGGTGATTTTATTATGTTTTGTTAAACAATTTATCAAACTTTTTTTATATTTTTCACATGGATAATTTTCTATATTTCGATTGTTTGTTTTAATACACGGGACATATATCTCATTATGCATAGACCATTCGGGAAAAGATTTCATTTAAAAATATATAATACAATGCTTTTAAATATTATTATAAAAAATCATGTATTGGAATATCTTCTACCAAATACTCTCTCGTTATAATTTTACTAAACATTTTTTCCATATTTCTCCGTCTTTCTATAACCATATGCGTATGTATACCATGAAAAAATTTAAATTCGTCAATAACGTCGGTTATTTTATTACTAGGACACCAGTTATTTTTACATAAAATAGTATCACAACACCAGCATTCTTTTTCTGATAATGTCGCCATTTTATCCTGCCAAAATGCACCAAGTCCAGAAAACATATCCATATAAACCTTTATAATGTCTTTATTATTACAAGAAACGTTTGGTGGTCTGAATGGATAATTTCTATTTTTAACATCGAGTGTTATTAAAATATCTTCATCTTCCAATTTACTGAGAATAACGTAAATTACGTCTTCTTCTTTGAAATATGTCCAACCATCTGGCCATGTTTTACTCTCATTTACAATTCTGCCTCTCATTATGTAAACAAATAACAATATATTTTTAAGTTTAAATTATTCAATAATGTGGCGCGTCAAAAAAGAGACCAATTTGAGAAAACGTGGATTTCAAATTTCGAAGTCATTTTCTGCACTTTTTAACTACTTTTTTGCGTTTCACTAGAACATTGTAGGTAATTCAAATATAAATATATGAAAAAAATGTAGGTAGCTGAAAAAAAGGCACTAAAAAAAGAGGACTCACGTTTTGAATACCTTAAAGTTGATAAAATTTGAGTTTGGACATTTCAAAAATGTCCAAATAGGGAATTTGTCCAATTTTACGAAGTCGATTTTCTGCACGTTTTTGGCGTTTTACTAGAACCTTGTAGGTATTTTAAGCGAAATGAAAAAAAAACCATGTAGGGACCTTATGCAGTGCTGAAAAAAAGGCACCAAAATTGGCAAAAAAATAAGCAAAAAAAAGCCATTTAGGAACTTTTTATGTTATCCATTTATAATGGAAATAAAGTTCCAAAAAGGTTCCAAAAAATTTTACTGCGAAAAGTGCCACTATACTTCTAAGCGAAAAAGTCAATGGACTCGTCATTTGTCCACTACAAAACATAAAATGGATAACATGGATAACCCTATGGATAACCCAAAAAGTTCCAGACGCAAGTTCCAGTGCATTTGTGGCAAGGAATATAAGTATAATACAGGTCTCAGTAAGCATCGAAAAAAATGCCTAGAAGCGATGGGAGGACCAGTTTCGCAAAATATTAAAAAATCGTTTACACCTTCTAGTGAAAACACCCAAATTTCCTCAGAAATGTTAAATAAACTAGTTGAACAAAATAATACGTTGATGGAAAAAGTAATTGAGCTATCAAAAGATAGACAAGTTATAAATTATCAAAATTGTGGAAACAAGAAAATGACTATAAACGTATTCCTGAATCAAGAATGTAAGAATGCGATGAATTTAAAGGATTTCGTGCAAAATGTGAAAATTTCATTGGAAGACCTGAATTACACAAAAGAACACGGATATATCAAAGGTATTAGTAACATTTTTGCCAAACATTTACAGGATTTAGACCCCAAAGAAAGACCTATTCATTGTAGCGATTCAAAAAGATTGCAATTTTATGTCAAAGAGGAGGATAAATGGAATAAAGATAAATCCAACGCCAAAATTGATAAAACAATCGAAGACATCACTATCAAACAAATCAAAAGAATTAAAGAATGGGAATCAAAAAATCCCAATTATTTAACAGACGATAAATTACTTCAAGAATGGCATCGCATGATACAACAAATAACAGGAAGTGGTGATGAGGGAGAAAGAGAGAAAAACAAAGAACAAATTAAAAAATCCATTGGGAATACCATAGAAATTAAAGATGCTATGATAATCGAAGATTAGTATTTAAAATGCACCTCCAAAGGATGAAAATCCTTCGTTTGCGGCCATTGGTTCTTGTACCATTGGCGGTGCCTCTGGTGCATATATGTTTTGTTGGTCCGCTATAGATGGACTTTGATGTACAGGTGGTTGTGGTGCTGCCATGTTAGAATGAGTTCCGATGTAATCTGCTCTGCTTACTTGATGTGTCGGCATACCACTATTGGAAATAGGCTGTGAAACGCTTACTCTTGGTTGTTTTTCTTCATTTTGCGGAGGACTTCCATCCCAAGTATCAAATGCGCGGTTCATAACAGCGGCTAATTTTTTGTGCATTTTATTATCTTTGCAATGCAGAGATATCAAAAGGAAAACCACGATAATACTTGTAAGATGAATATCTTCCATTGCTGTACCACTGAAAGTTGGAATAGCCGTTATTATTCTGTGTACCATGAATAACCCAACTATTGTTAATACCGATTGTCCCAGAATTTCTGCTAAAAGGGCCATTGTACCATTGGATTCATCGTAATCAGTAAACATTGTATCAGAAGCTTTTTGTAAACACGTGATAGGTATTATTGCGAGCATTGTATATTGAATAAGATTTGTAATAGTAGTTTTAGTTTCGTCATCATATCTGAAAATATGTTTCATAGCCTCATTACCATTTGTCTGTACAACATCTTTTGCGTCCATATGAATTATAAAAAGAAATTAAAAAAATATATGTATAATAAATTTATGTATAAGAAATTTTCAAGACATTTTTACACGTATTCCAAAAATATTCACGAAGAGAGACAATATTTACAACTTATTTCTGATATTATTGACAAAGACGATGCTAAAATTGGAAGGAATGGTTTGGTTTATAATAAAATAGGGACTTCGATGCGTTTTTCATTGGAAAACCACGTTATGCCTTTGATTACAACAAAAAAAGTGGCATGGCAAACATGCCTAAAGGAATTGCTCTGGTTTATTAATGGCGAAACAGACAACGGCATTCTTCAAAATCAAAATGTGAAAATCTGGAATGATAATGCCACAAGGGATTTTTTAGATTCTAGAAAGCTATTTCATTTAAATGAAAATGATTTAGGACCTGTATATGGTCATCAATGGCGTTTCTATAATGCTAAATATGAAACGTCCAATCACGATTACCAAAATCAAGGCGTTGACCAACTTCAAAATGTAATCGATATTTTGAAAAACAAAAATGAAAGACATTCTAGAAGAATAATTATGTCCGCCTGGAACCCGCAACAAATTGATGAAATGGCGCTCCCACCATGTCATGTTTTATCGCAATTTTGCGTGAATGACAAAAATGAATTATCATGTATTCTATATCAAAGAAGCGGTGACATGGGTCTAGGTATACCTTTTAATATCGCATCTTATAGTTTTTTAACTCATCTTTTAGCAAGACATTGTGGTTTAAATGCCAAGGAATTTGTACATTTCATAGGTGATGCTCATATTTATAACAATCATATTCCTGCTTTAAAAGAGCAAATAACAAGAAAACCCTTTAATTTCCCCTCATTGGATATTGGAAATGTTTACGAAAATATAGAAGAGTATAAATTGACAGATTTCACAATTAAGGATTATAAATCACACAAAAAAATAAATATGGATATGAGTGCATGATGCGTTATTTTTTTTTTAAAAATATGTAATATTAAATTATAATGAGCAATTTTATTCAACAACAACATCCGCCAGAATTACAAGGTAATTCTACACAACAATTATGGCAAATAATTAAATTTCACGAAACAAGACTAAATCAATTATTCGCATATCTTAAGAAAAATGAAAAATCATTTCAAAACGATAATTCTAGTTTGTTTGAGACTTTAGGTAAAAGATTAGAAAGCTTGGAAAAGAAAGTTGGGTCACTAGAAAATGAAAACGCAATTCTTAAAGCCAAAGCAGTTAATTCCGTATCATTAAATATTTCAGAATAATAAAATTGATTATATTAAATATAATTATAATCAATGAAAAAAACACCATGAAAATTGTTATTAATGACCCCAAAAAGGTTTCTATATTTGCTACTATTTTTAGGCGATTAAAAGACGTCGCGCAAGATGTTAATATCGACGTCTATCCGGATAAAATGTATATTCAAGGGATGGATGATGCTAGAGTTTGTTTGTTTGAAATGCTTCTTCAAGGCGATTGGTTTGCCGAGTTTGAAGTTAATAAACAAGAAGTATTGGGGATAAGGTGCGAAATCATGTTCAAAATGATAGGTTGTTTGGAAGATGGTCAGAAAATTATTATGCACATGAAAGATGGTGCTGACAATTTATCTATTGATTTTGATGCTTTATCTGCAGATGAAAAAACAATTAAAAAAAGTTTCGAAGTTCCGCTAATTGATATGGATTCAGAACACCTTGAAGTACCGCCAACAGAATATCAGGCGGATATCGTAATTAAATCACGACAATTTTCCGATTTGGTAACACAACTAGCCATTTTTGGGGATGAAATTACCATTAATTGTAATTCAGATACAATTGATTTAACATCTAAGGGAGAATATGGTAAAATGACAGCTTCAATTGAGGATGATGATATTATAGAATACGCCCTTGAAGAGGATGCGTTAATCGAACTATCCTGTGGAATGAGATATATTGTCCAAGTATGTGCTTTTGAAAAAATAAGCAAAAACATCTATGTCCATTGTAGCGACGATAAGCCTGTTAATTTACATTACTCATTGGATGAAAAGGATAGTTCTGAAAGTAAGAATTATGTGAGATTCTTTGTTGCGCCAAAAATATGCGACAATTAAATTATCTGCTAAAATGACCATTATTCGACTTAAATTTTAATATTTTCCTGCATTTTTTCTGTGTTTGGTATTGAATAGTGTTATTTAAATATTTATGTTCTATATTTACACTGAGTAAATCGCAAATTAAAAGCAAAAAAGAATCGCATATCGATGTTAAATGACCATTTTTAATTCCATTGATATTATAGCTTTTAACGGCCTCGAAATGTTCTTTTTTTTCTTGGTCTTTTAATTTATTTCCTTGCCATAACACGTGTACCAATTTATTTTTTTCTTTCAATTTTTGAATAAATATAACATTATTTTTATGCATTGTATTTATACCCAAAATCCTAGCATCTTCACCATTCAATGAGGCCAATATGCTGTCCCAAAAACAAGTCATGTGTGATTTATGCATTGATATTATTTTTTAAGAATAAAATAAATGCATTTATATATTTTCCATACTAAAACTTAATATACAAATATACAAAAATGGTGCTATTTCCATATCAACTTTAGCTATAAATAATCCTATAATCGCTTTTTAGTAGCGTCGATTGTTTTTGACAATTTCATAATTATTATTTCTTTAAAACGAATCAAAAAGAAAAAACAAAAAATGCAATAATTAGCAGATTTATTACGCTTGTTTTTGTTGAAAATTTTTTTTAACAATATTCAACATTTATTTATTAATACTTATTTTGTAGTCTGTGATTATTATAAATATAAATTGGCTAATTTATCAACATAACATAAAACCATCGATTGTCATTATATACGGAAAAAATAAAGAAATCATTTCTTTATTTTTAATAAGCACAATGAATTATTTTTTGGCAATATTTATATTTTGTATGGTTTTATTTTTATATTTGCACATTTATTATCATTTAAAGACGAGTAGTGATTTGGAGGTATATACAATTGAACAACCTTCAAAAAATAAACTTGAAGAAATTTGTGATTTGCGCCAACCGGTTGTTTTCGATTTTTTGAACGATAGACTATTAAAAAGTTGTAATTTAGAAACTATAGACGATAATTATGGCGCATTTGATATTAAGCTTAGAGATATAAAACAAGTAGACGCAAATAGCGAATTATATTTACCTTTTCTTTTTAAAGAAACCATAAAATTATTTCAGAAAGACACTGAATCTAAATACATAACCGAAAACAACAAAGAGTTTTTACAAGAAACTGGTTTAATTAAAAATTTTAAATACAATGATTCTTTTTTACGCCCTTCAATGGTTGCCAAATGTAAATATGATATTTGGTCTGGTTCAATTAAAAGTCAAACACCATTGAGGTATAATTTGGAATATCGCACATTTATTTATTTAACCTCTGGTAAAGCAAAAATAAAATTAATACCACCGCATAGTGGAAAATATTTGAATGTTGAAAAAGATTATGACAATTTTGAATTTATGTCTTTATTAAATCCATGGAATGTCCAAGAAGAATATAAAGCTGAATTTGATAAAGTTAAGGTTTTGGATTTGGATGTTAACAAAGGTGAAATAATATTTATACCAGCCTATTGGTGGTATTCAATTGAATACGAACAATTATCGTCTATTTGTGTTTTCAAATATCACACTTATATGAGTTTTATATCCATTTTGCCCGAAATCATAATGTCATTATTACAAAAACAAAATATTAAACGGGAAATAGCTAATAAAATAAATACAAATATTGTAGAAACAACAATAAATGACAAAACTGATTTAAAAAAAAATGAATAATTATAAACATAATGTCGAATATAAAATTCTTGGAATATATTTGGCTTGATGTAGATAATAATTATCGCTCAAAAACAAAAATTTATACATATGAAAAAACGGGTCCTTTCGATTTAGAATGTGTTCCTGAGTGGAATTATGATGGTAGTTCAACAGGTCAGGCTGTTGGTAATGATAGTGAAGTATTTATAAAACCTGTTTACATGGTTCGTGATACATTTAGAAGAAATGATGATTCATGGCTTGTATTGTGTGACACCTGGTTGCCTAATGGAGAACCTCATCCTACAAATACACGATTTGCTGCTAAAAAAATATTTGATAATGAAATTGTAAAAAAGGAAGAAACATATTTTGGATTAGAACAGGAGTTTTTTGCTTTAAGCTGGACGCAACATATTGAAAAACATATAAACAAAATAACTCCAATTGAATGTTATTGTAAAGTGGGTTATAAAAAGGTTTTTCATAGAGAATTTATTGAATACTCTTTGAAAACCCTTGTAGATACAGGATTAAATATTACAGGTTTTAATAATGAAGTAGCGCCAGAACAATTTGAATTTCAGGTTTTAGGAGAAGGCATTGAAGCAGCTGACCAATTACATGTATTGAGATATATTTTAATGAGATGCAGTGAAAAATATGAGTTGAAAGTTGAATTGCATCCTAAATTATTTACCGATTTTAACGGCTCTGGCTGTCATGCAAATTATAGTACAAAAACAATGCGTGAAGAAGGTGGTATAGATGCAATATATAAGGCTATTGACAAACTGAAAGAAAAACACGATGACCATATTAAGGTATATGGCGAGCATAATGAGCTGCGTTTGACTGGGAAACATGAAACATCAAGTATAACAGAATTTACTTTTGGAGTTGGTGATAGAGGTGCATCTATAAGAATACCACGTTCTACCGAGAGAGATGGCAAAGGCTATCTTGAAGATAGAAGACCTGCTAGTAATATGGACCCGTATGTTGTAACGTCAAAAATTGCCGAAACAACTCTTTTATAATTATAAGAAAATTGAAACAATGACTATTATTATAATTTAATATATAAACATGTCTTTTAAGCTTCAAGTAAGCGACCGAAATTATACAGAATATTCGATTATAAATGTCAAATCCGATGAAACAATACCGGATATCAACCCAATTAAATATAAGTTGTTCACTCAAGATATATTTAATTACGATAAAACTACAGAAACATTAACTCTCGAACATTCGACTATGCGTTCGATGAAGAATATCCCAGGTGTTTTGGTACTCGAAGGTAACAAACGTTACGGGCGACATAAAAGCAAATTCTTATATAAATGCATACCAGATGATAGACAATTTCCAATATTTATGGCGCCTTATGCCATCAAGATTGGATTCAACAAAAGATTGTTCAATAAATATGTAGTGTTTAAGTTTCTTCATTGGAACGATAAACATCCTCGCGCCACAATCGTGCAAATTATGGGCAATGTAACGGAATTGGTTAATTTCTATGAGTATCAGCTTTATTGTAAAAGTTTATATACTTCGATTCAAAATTTTCACAAGAAAACCATGAGAGCATTAAAGGAGAAATCAGAAGATGAATATATTGAATACATGTATAAAACATATACAATTCAAGATAGACGCCAATGTAATATCATTTCAATTGACCCAGAAAAAAGTAAGGATTTTGATGACGCTTTTAGTATTAAAGAAATGCCCAACAACGCATTTTGTCTGAGTGTGTATATTTCCAATGTCTCCTTCTGGTTGGATGCGATGGATTTGTGGGATTCGTTTTCTCAACGCATTTCCACCATTTACTTACCAGACAGGAAGCGTCCAATGTTACCACCTATTTTATCAGATACTTTGTGTAGTTTGCAGGAAAATAGAATCAGATTCGCGTTTACATTGGATATTATAGTAAATAAAAAAACGTTTCAAATTGAAGACCATTCATTTTGCAATAGCTGCATTTGTGTTAAAAGTAATCTTAGATATGATACACCTGAACAAGAAAACAATCAATTATATATCAAGGCTTTTAGTTATATAAAATCAATGAATAGTGTCAATAAATATGTGGATTCAATTGACACCTCTCACGATTTGGTTGCTTATATAATGATATTAATGAATTATTTATCTGCTAAATATTTATCGACGCAAAAAAAAGGAATATATAGGTCTGCGAAATGTAATACGGATTTTACAGCGCCTGAAAATGTACCTGGAAAGATTCAAAAATTCTTAAAAATGTGGAATAGTTTAGGTGGACAATATGTCAACTATGAGAACAAGGAATCTCACGATATGCTCGAATTGGATGCTTATGTTCACATAACATCGCCGATTAGACGACTTGTTGATTTGCTTAATATTATGGCAATTCAAGATAGTCTGGGATTAATGAAATTGAAAGATTGTCGTTTGGAATTTTATAATAAATGGACCGATGATTTAGAATATATTAATACGACTATGCGTTCAATTAGAAAGGTGCAAAATGATTGTAGTTTATTGTGTTTATGTACTAACAATGCAGATATACTACAAAGAGAGCATAGTGGATTTATTTTCGATAAAATCGTTCGCAACGGATTATATCAATATATGGTTTACTTTTCAGAATTTAAAATGGTAAATAGATTTACTTCAAAACATGACAAAGAAAATCTATCGAAACAAAAATTCAAATTATTTGTATTTACTGATGAAATACAGCTAAAACAAAAAATAAGAATTGAGTTGGTTTTATAATGTTTCGCTGAGCAATGCAGTAGAATTTGGATTTTCAGTTGTTATTCCACTAATTGTTGGTGAATTTAGATTTATAGTTGAAGAACCGGTGATAATAATACCGCGTGTATTTCCACCTCTAGCAGAATTTGCATCATTGTTACTATTTAAACCAACGAATGTTCCTTTGCTTTTAACGTTAGAAATTGTGACCCCTCTTGCTTCTATATTAGTTCCTGCGGATATAAAAAACCCAATGTTTCCTTTCATTGAATGTCCCATACTATCGCCACCTTTTACAAAATAATAATTTGAATCATTCATAACATTAGTTAATATTTTTGTCGTGTCTTCTGACCAACTAACGATTGGTTGTGAAATATTCGTGGTTCCGAAAGTACCTTTGCCTTCATTTTTTGCTTTTGCAATGAATAATTGCGCATCTGTTAATAATTTTTTACTGATATCGGTTGTGTATTTTTCTGCGGCATCTTTAACAAAGTTTATATTTAACACATCGCCAAATGGACCGACTTGTCTATTTCCGCCATAAGCTCCTCCGACATCAGGTGGCGCACTAATTGCTATAATTTCTACCGGACGTGATATGATGTTTGAAATATTTACATTTTGCAGATAAATATATTGATTACCAACAGCTGTGGCAGGTCGCGTTGTAATAAAATCATTTACTACTACACCATTAACATTTAATAGTAAACCATATACATTACCATCATATCCATCGGTGGATTGTTGATTTCCGAAAAGAGGTGACAATGGAATATTTCCCAACATTACATTATCCCTTGCTTTATCTAAGGCGGTTTGTAATGCGGTGAGAATTTGACTACCTGTTTTTCCGTTATGTTTAATTCCAGCAACATCTTTTAAAAAAGGTCGAATAAATCTCGCTTGAGAATAAGATGATAATACTTTAACATCTAAATTAGTATTTCTTATAGTAATATTATCAAGTATGCTATGGGAGGCACCATTTAAAGCTATGCCAGCAACTTCAAAGTTTTCAACAATCAAATTTTGTAATATTACAGACTTCCCTTGTAAATTACCATGTATTCCATGATGAGATGATAAACCCAGGGTACCATTTTTAATAAGAACATTTGTACCTGGATTATATGTATCATTTGTCGAAAACCCTTCAACAACAGGACCTTGAGAAGGAATAAATGGAGCACTACCTAATTCTATATTGGCATAAAAACGTTGTTGTAAATTATGAAGTATAGATTGCTCTATTTTTTTACCATTTAAATCCAAAATAACACCATTTGTTTCAATAGTTATGGCTGCAAAAAAACCCAAATGATAAGCACCACCCGCTCCTGCTGGATATTGACCAGTTGGACCCATTTGTGATGGAAGAGGCATAAAATCATTGTTTGCATTGGGTTCAAATGTGATATTTTCTCTAAGAATATAAATACCCGGTTTTGTAATTCTAACCGTTCCATGGCTAAAATGTTTTTGTTTTAAATTAATACAAGCGTAGTTTGTATTTCTATTGAAAACATAATCTTCTTCTATGTTCAAATGATAAAATTTCTCAAATGTTTTTACTAAATTAATTTGAGTAGAAGTAAGTAAAACATCACTGGGGAATGAAAAATTTGGTAAATTATATAAACCCTTTGGTTTATTTGGTATTTTAGGCTTCCTTTTATTACCGGAACCCCTCATCCAACATCCTTTTACTCTTCTATTTTTGCCATTCATTATATATTAACTAAATAAAATTATAAATAAAGAGGTTGGTTATAATAGAGATTTCATTAATTGTATTTCTTTTTCTTGCGTGTCAATTATTTCTTTTGCTAATTTTTTTATTTTGGGATTATCTGTTCTATTATAAATTTTATGAGTAGTGGTTAATGCTGTAGAATGATGAGGTATCATTCTTTTTAACCATTGTTTAT
>Ga0209091_10001595_pt1 | contig 19788 bp, 27 predicted proteins | sample ArcticOcean_MG_C_6_FD_187438 | JGI IMG/M metagenome (GOLD analysis project Ga0209091, IMG submission 187438) | Marine microbial communities from western Arctic Ocean - ArcticOcean_MG_CB8_128 (SPAdes) (version 2) | ecosystem: Environmental > Aquatic > Marine > Oceanic | place: Arctic Ocean...
GCCATCAATTCTCTATCGGCAGTTCCTGCAGTAGCAGAAAGTGTATCTGTCGCCGTTGAGGTCATAATAGCACCTTGAGGGATCACATTTAAACCTGTTCCACCATGGCCGACTACTAATGTGCCATCCACAGCAACTACACCTGCTGTTGCACCCACGGGGGTAAATCCAGTAGTTCCGAAACCAATAGTTGTGACACCACCACCACCGCCTCCGCCTGTGGTAATAGTAACTACGCCTCCGCCATCATTTGTTAAAGTTCCATTGGAAACTACAATAGTATTAACTTGTGGGACAGTAGGTGCCCCATCAACTTCTTTAACTGTAAGTGCTCCTCCTGAAGTGACACCTGTAAATGAAATGGGATTACTCATTTAATTCCTCTCCACATTTACTACATTCCATAATATCACTTCTTTTTTGCCAATTCGTTATTCAAATAACCGCCATAAATAATAAACAGTAAAAGAGACACAATAACTCCAAATTGAACATCACTTTTCATAATATCATCCTCAAGATTGTAGTTTTGCACGAGATGTGTCATCATAACCATCTTGAACCTCAGTCCAACCAGCAAAACAAGCATCCATATTACCTGTGGTAATTGCTAAACCTGTTCGGTTGATAACACGAAGAACAATTTGTTTTTCTGTAATGATTGGAACATCGAAATCCCACATATCTGTTTTTGGTGAGGTTGGTGCCCATTGGAAGTCTTGCCATTGTAAAAATATGTTTCCATCTACCCATAACTCGTAATACATACCAGATGTTGGAATGGTGGCTGTGGATGGCTCAGAATGTCCAAAAGAACCCACTACATATAGTTCACCTGTGCTACCTACCGAAACAGTCCCTCCAACCGAAGTTGCAGAAGAACCAGAACCCATAGGGAAACGACTGGTTGATGCAGAAGTTGTTGCTGCAATACCTGTATATGTTTGTGGTGGAATATTTGGTGATCTGGCCGCAGTATAATCAGAACGTGCTACTACTTCATCTAAAACACCATTACCATCAGAATCTCTCCAAGTATCATCACCGGAAACATCTGCAACGTTAATTACTACCATGTCTACATAAGAATTGTTATTAAAGGAGTTAGCGGTTACTAATACTCCTGCTGCTGTATATGTATCTAAAGTAGTAAAATCAATACGCTGTCGTTGAATTAAGTTCGCAGAGTTTCCCTTACTAACCATATGCCAAGGATAATTACTGAAGTCAATAGGAATCCCTTCGAGTCCTGCTTGTGGAGTCGCTCTGACTGGGCGTCGAAAGGTTTGCGGGTCTACACCCGGTCTCGCCACCTGTGTTGCCGCAGTTGATACGGTCGAATATGATGAAATCGGTGGTGGGTTCGATTGAACTGCACTTCCCTTTTGGGAATAGCCTGACTGAAATGATTTTTTACGATATGGACGCTTTAAATCCCGTATCTTTTCTCCCGTGGTCATATAATATATCCCTCCTTTCAACTATTTATACTTACTCATCGCCGTTGGCCTCTAATTCTGGCTCGGGGGCTACGCTTTTTTTGATATGCTGCATCCTTGATGTCTTGGCGTTTTTTCCACTCTTTAGTTAATTTTAAATATTTTTCATATGTATCTGTTTCCAGACCTTCCATATTCAAAATCATCTGTTTATACCAATCTACGCTATCGGGAGTAATTTCAATACCTAATTTTATTAGTTTTTGACAAATTAGTGCTTCTGCACCTTCAAATAACCAATAATCAAAGAAAACCTGACTAAAATCCCATAAAGTGGCTGGACGGTATCTTACATCAGCAGGGGTGCCACCCTCAGTTCTATCACCAACGGCTCGCAACCATGTTGCTAATGCAGGCATGTCAGTATTAACTGTATATTCAATATCAAAAGTTTGTCCGGCTAATACATATATGTTTGGTCTCAGTGAATATTGTGGCACCGCTATCCCGGGTTCTACTGGCCAAGGTGCTGCATCACCAGAGATCCCTAAACTGGTTGTTCCATCGGGATTCTCATAATAAGACTGATCATTAACCACCACATTAATAAATCCATTTGGCGTATAGTCAGAAAGAAAATCAATATTATTGTTATTGGGGTAAGTAATAGAAGCAGAACCATCTGAATAAGCCGGGGGTTGAACTCCAGCAGTAGCATAAACATCTGCAGTGATAAACTTTTCTACTGTGCCACCAAAATCAGTATAACTATCAAAATAACCAATAACTAATGAAGGAGTAGGCATATTAACACCATAGTTAACTAAAGATATGAAGACTTCGTTATAAGTCCAACCTTTATTTGGGTATCCGGCAGGAGTCGGAACTACCTTCATCGTAGGAATATATAATCCAACTACTCCACTTTGAATATCGGTAATCCCTAAATATCCATAATCATCTGCTGATGCGGGTGGGCAACAAGGTTCATTATCTGGATTGGACGTAACATAATTATCTGGATTGGATGGATAATATAAAGAATTAATTAATACAGATGATAAACCATAAGCAACATTTCCTGCAGGCATTCCCGGTTCAGTAGATTCTTCAAAATTAACACTAAAACAACCACGAACTTGTTCTTCCGATATTGGTGGTGTGTAATCTGGAATAACTATAGGATAACCATATGCTACTTCAATTTTTACTCCATTAAAAGTAATACTATTAATTCGACCAATGCCGGGATCTGTTAGGGTAGGGATTATAAGTTTAAAAGTAATAAATCCAACTCCATTACTAATAGTTGGGTCTGACAAGATTCCGGGAGTAGAACCAAAATTATTTAATACTACAAACTGTTCAGGTTTGACTAATGGTGGTGTAGATATCTGTTTGCGAGACCAATCGTCTAAAGGCTCTACTAAATATGAAAAAGGAGTTCTACTTAGTTTACCAGCAGACCCATATTTAGAAGTAAATATAGAAAAAGGAATGTTGGGTTGTGGCCAAAGTTCATCATCCCATCCTTGTAAATCTCCAGTAGGATAATTAGCAGCATTAGCAGGAAGGATGGTTTCACCCCCTCTTAGACCTTCTGCCAAATATCTAAATGGTATTTGATACATTGCTGTATCTGGGCGTAATTTCCAATGATATGATAGATGCCTCATGGTAGTGCACTCCTTCGTGTTGTGACACCTGTTTCACGGATTAACTCTTCATCTAAACTGCCCTCTACCACATCAGAAGTTATTTGCCACCTAATCAAATCCTGACGGAACTTAATTATACTTCTGTGGTTAACTGGCAACCCAATGTCCAACATTTTCTTAGCAATCAGAAAATCAGCACCATCAACGAGAAGATATTTTACAAATACACGAGCAATTTCATAATCTTTTGTTGGCACAGTGGCATTTAATGGATAACTTGCAGATGTTCCAGTAGCCCAAGAAGGTTCATATCTACGGGCAGGGCCAGAAATAAATGCACCGGCATTGGAACTGCCATCTGGTTGTGAAGTTCCGACACCCCAAACAAGTTCACCTCCAAATGTTGCTTCTGGAAATGTAATGTAAACACCCCAAGTATCGCCGGGGAGTATATGTATTGGTGGGTTGATTCCCTCTTTAAAAGATTCCATTGTAAAATATTGTGGGTAATTAGGTTCGGGAAATGGAACTGTGAATCCACTTAAACCATTGATACCAGAATAATCAGGTGCTTCAAACCAATAATCACTGTTAACAAATACATTTACATTTGCTTCAGGAGGCCAACAAGATAAAGAATCAATAATAATCATTTGTATTGCGAGAACATGGGCAGAAGTCTTAAGGTTATTACCATGCATCCCAGTAAAAATTGGAATTGGCATAGCACCTTCAATTACGGGACTAACTACTTGGGAATTAATACCAGTTTCGTAATCAAGTGAAACAACGGGAACAACTGGATTAGGATCTAAAACAGGGTGACCTACAGTAAAACTATTGCCAATTGGACAAACATTACGCCATTCGTATGCTTGACGCCTCAGTGCCATAGAACTAAATGGTCTGCACAACTACTTTAGTCTTGCCATCAAGAGAGGCAGAAACTGACGATTGATAGATGCATAAAATATATATTTTTGGGCTTCTAACCATTTATAGTGAAGAAATGCTGCTTTATTAACTGTCCAATCCGATAGTGTAGTTTGGAATAGATATGGATAGTTAGCAATAATTAGATAACTAATTAGGTCTATTTTCTTACCCGAAACTGGTAAATCTGCTGCCTTTAACAACTCTTTGAGTTCTGAAACAGTCATGTTGTTGAAGGATTCATAGGCTTTGACCCAAGAGAGCATTTAAACCTACTCTCACATTGGTGTGCCATTACTGAAACGCTCATTGTAGTATTCTTTCTGAATTGCCAACTCACCAATCAAACTGATATTAACAGTTCGGGTAGCAGTAGTAGCAGTAGTTACACTTACTTGAACAGCAAGTGGTTGCTGGAAGAGAGTCAAAATTGGTGTGGAGAATGCGAGAACAGGTCCACCGGCATTAATGTTGGAGAACACCCAACTAATGTCGAATGCATTGGATGGAACGTTGTTTGGTCCACATTGAATAGCAACTTTGAAATCTGTTTCTGACGTGGCAACCGTTCCTGCAGCATCAATAATATTAACAGCAAGGGCGTAAATACGAACTTCTTCGTTATTTGCCTGATTGGTAAAAATTGTCTGTGTGTTAACAGTTCCTGCAGCAGTTGCACCAGTAAATGTGTGGGTTGTGGAGTAGATCTCCGGCTGTGGGTCTTGATTTGCCATAATATGTCACCTATACGTATTGTTATGTTGCACGACTATTTATATCTTATGTTTTATCGAACTCCCCGTGGATTAGGTCTTTGTCGCTGGGAATAATATTCTTTCTGAATTGCTAACTCTGCAATCATGGTAACCACAACAGTCCTTGCTGCTGCTAAAGTGGCACCTGCGGTTGAATTAAGTTCAACTTTTACTGCTAATGGTTGCTGAAATAGGGCTAAAATAGGTGTTGAAAATGCTAAAGTCTTATCATCTTTAAAATTAATTACTGTGGCATCAAAAGAATTAGAGGGTATATTATTGGGCCCAACTTGGATAGTTATATTAAAATCAGTATCTGTTGTGGCAGCAGTAACTGGTGCACCATTTTCATTAAGAATATCAACCATAATTGCATAAATCCGACATTCTTCGTTGTTGGCTTGATTGGTAAAAATAGTGGTAGTAGCAACATCACCTACTGTATTGGCAGCAGTAAAAACTCCACGAGTGGTGTATAACTCCGGCTGTGGGTCTTGATTCACCATAATAATAACTGTGTGCTCCTACTACTTATATCTTATTCTTTTAATGCATTTAACAATTCTAATTCTTCTGGACTTGGTGGGATCGGTGGAAGTGGCAACTTTTCATGTTCTAATAAAAGTGGTCCAAAATTGGGTTCGTCAGATAGCCAAGGATTTTCCACAATAACTGGTTTTTTACGAGATTTCTTAAAAACAAAATAAATAAGGTATAAAATAAATATATCTAATAAAATGCCCCATGGACCTAAATATTCCAAATCGCTAATAATAATTTCATTAGTGGTCTGAGGATTTAATAATCCATCACGCCAAATCCATGATAGGTATAAACAAGATAAAGAAAACAATGTCACCCCCAAAGCAAAAAGGTATTTTATCGTTTTCATAATATTGGACATACTGACCGCCTAAAAATTGGCTGTTTTGTTATATATAACTTGTGTGCTTATGCATCATCATTGAATAATTCATCCTCATCATTCCATTCAGGAACTGGTTCTAAATCAATTTCTGGTGGTGTGGACAAGGGGTCATTAGAAAGTAAGAAATCGTGGACTCGTGGTGCTAAATCATCTAATTTATCTTCAATAGAACTACCTTTTTCTTCTGCTACTTCTTCTAATTTACTAAAGAAACTGGCAAGAATTGAAGTTCCACGATAAAACTCAGGGGTAAATGCCCTTCTTTGTAAATCTGAAATACGTTCTGCAGACCTCTGGGCTTGAATAGCCAAAATAACTGCTGCTAAATTAGTAGACATAATAAATGCCAACATTTGATAATTTAACCATGCAGAGGGATCAATAATTTGAGCAATGGTTTGAGTAAATAATGCCAAACCAAGTGCCAGAAATAACATAGTTTTAGCACTAATTAAATCAGTAAGATTAGCAAAATCTTCCCAATCATTTTTTGATGACATGTAAGTATACCTCCTCGAATAAGTTTATATGACCAATTATCTCGTAATCATATGATGCCAATAATTCCCTTACCTTTTTCTCCCATTTGCGGCCCTTATCTAAAGCAAACTCTTCCAAACGGAATATACCTTGTTGTGCTAACATCATAAAATCCTCATAATAAACAAAGTGAATCATCTTTCCATCAAACTCTATTTCGGCAAAATCAGATGAAACTTGGTGGACGTCCTCAAGTTGTTCCATAAGTTTACGTTCAAAGAAATCTTCACCCATTTGTTGTTTAATTGGATCGGCTACTCCAATCCCTGCTGCCAACCTTTCTGCCATCATAGTCCAGTCACGTTCAATTATAGAATCCCACCTTTGTCTATCAGAATCATAATCCATACCTAAATTAAGTCTACGGTCTTTTAGATAGTCATTTCTCTTGGATGTCAAATACTCTAACCAAAGGTCGGACTCATCCATAGTATAATATAAGTGTGTCACCTACTTATATCTTAGTTGATTGAGCACCATAATAATCAATAACTTTAGCACTCAAGTAAGAAAATATACCCACAATGGCCACTATTGAAACTAAATCTTTTTTATCTGGCCATGTCCATTGAGGAAATTGTATTGGCCCATCATCTTGCCAAGCACCTAACTGGTAATGTAATAATGCCTCTGCCATGAAAAAGACAAAGGTAACTCCCATCACCAGCATTATTTAACTCCAGTAAAATCCGGTAATCCCTTCACTTTATCCATGATTAACTCAGAAGCAACATTACCAAAAATAGTTCCAATAGCACCAATAACGCAACCAATAATTATACCCTTCATCATTACGGATGCATCGTCATCATCATACATGTTAGCCACTTCTGGGTGGTGTCCAAGGTAAGTGGAAACCTTCTGTGGAATATCATCAGTTTTTAATCTTGGATCTGAAGCAGCAGCGAAATGAGATTCTTTCCCCGTTGTTGTGTCGTTTTCTTCCCAAGATAGCCAAATATATTCATAGTCTCCGGATTGATAATAAGTATATTTAATGTTTTCATGAGTATCTGGATAATTCTCCACTATATAATTTTCAGCAACTTCTTGTGCCCTTGAATAATCATTACCGACAAACAGTTTCTTTTGATAACTGTTCCAGTTATCAACAGATTCAACCAACTCTGCATCAAATGATTCTTCTTCGTATTCTAAGTATTCATCCAATTGTCTATCTGATAATAACTCCATTAAAAAATCTGAAGAATCTTCCTCGGTAGCATCTGGATTGGATTCTAACCACTCAACATAAGACTCTAATTGCCTATCTGAAATTAAATCTAAAAGAAATGAAATATCCATTATTGTGCCTCCTTTATTTCCTCAGTAAGTGCAAGGCCAAGAATTACAAAGGGGATACTCATTAAAGCATAATCAGACCAACCAAAAGCATCAGATGGCCACCCGTATTGGCGATATGTGCGACCAACACCCAGTAGAGTTGTAGTAAAGAAAGCAGCAGAACCAACGGCAGGAATTAACATTCCTCTCCATGCCCTACGACGACTTTGTTGTTTATCATCAACCGCCTCTTCTACCTTTTCAGTAAGGTGATCTTGTTCTGGGCTGGGCATAAAAATCAACCCTCAATAGATTCCTCTAAATAGTGCGATTACTGTTCCTGCTGCTACTGCTGTAATGAGTGGCATTGATATTCTTGAAGGTGTAGGTTCAACTTTAGCACTGAATGTTTCTGCATTACCTGTTACAACAGAATCATCTTCTGAAGTTTTACATCCGAAAACATTAGACCACAATGGGTTGCAGAGACGGTTTTGTGACATCCAACGACTAAAAGCACCGGGCATAGATTCTTCAAGATATGTATAATCTTGCATATCTGCACCACTTGATGGCATCCATTTTACAGCAGAACCGGATTTTGTATATGGTATTCCTGCTTGACCGTATGGCTGATAAGCATTCCCAGAATTATCTAATGTAGTTACTGTTGGGACCCATGCCATCCACGGAACTGTTGATTTTGCTTTGGAGATTGGATCTCCACCAGCAGTATAACCAATAATTTCTTGTCTCTGTGATGGGTCTGTTGGATCTGGGACAAAACATTTTCTATTATAAAGTCCACCACCTGCGTCGCATGTAATTCCGTAACCAGCCATAATATAAATGGTGCCAGCCGACTATTTATACTTAATCATTAGAACTATTTCTTAAATTGCTTGTAAATCAGTATAGCGGAAATCAATCCCAGTGCACCAAAACCAGTAAACATCAAAGCATTTTTACGAATTGGGTTATTTTCGGACTCAAACAAAAAGCGATCATCGATATATGTATCGTTGTCTAACATAGGAAACTCATGACATTCAATAATCATATCTAACAAATCATCAGCGAAAGGTCCTGATGCACTCACTTGAACAAGATCGTTATCTCTAAATATTTTTACAGTTCCTTCGGAAACCATATCATCCCAATCAGCATGTGAAGTAAGACGACTAAATAGTGGTTTAGTTAATTCAAAGGTTTCAGTATCTTCAGAAACAGTTTCTGCAGATTTCGGACGAATATATTTGCCCATCCAATCAGCAGGATTATCTTCAAAAATACCTTTCAATCCTTTCTTAAGACGTTCTTGTGCACAGGGACACGGGTCAGCATCTCCATCACCAGTGCAATGCATAACTCCTTGAATCATACAAGCACAAGGCTTTTCTTTAGTTGCACCACAGCAACATGAATCTCTCGCAAGGTCTTCGCTATTAAATGGCGTAGCATTTACAGTTACTACAGCATCAGTTCCGGGGGTTGCGGTTGTCATGGATGCAGAATTACTGCCGATAACACGACCGTTGCCATCAGGTTGGAAAGTATCGTCTCCAAGCATTGCTACTTCTTCAACCACTGGAGTTTCTTCGTGTGTCGCACCCTGCATTTCTGTGCCATCTGGCATAGTATGTGTTTCAGATGCTTTGGCTTCCATATCGGCGTATTGAATATCTAAACCTGTTTCTTTGGAAACACGTTCTGCTTCGGCCTTAGAACAGATTTTATGACAATTGTAAGTCTTACCTTTGTGTCTGTGTTCGCCTTTGATACCATAAGATTTATTTTTGACAACGCCAGTTACTTTGGCTTTAACAGTTTGTTTAATGGGCAGACAGTAGAAACTATATTTCATTCAAAATCACCAACCGAAGGTTTTTTGTTCAAAGGTCGCACGAGGGGCGAATAAATCTGAACTTGGACTAAAGCCAAATGATTCTTGGCCAACTGCTGCACCATGTAGTCCATGGGAACCGAAATCAACATGTTCTGCTGAAACACTTGGTTCAAATAAATATTGTGCATCATCTGCTAAATAAGCCATTTGTTCAACTTGCTCAGCGGACTTGGAATCTGTTTCTGCAGCACTATCTTCATCTTCATAAGCATTTTGTGTTGCTTCTAATAAAGATTCGTATTTCTTAATGTCGCTCTGACATGACATACCTCTACCAACACGACCTAAACCATATGCCAAAGGTGCAACACCAAATGCAATACAAGTGATAGTGCGGTGATTACCTAAAACATCAAACTTAGCCTTATCTAAAATACAGAATGCTAATGTTGCAGCACCGAGAAATAGTGGGAGTCCAGTAGAAGGAACCATAACTTCTGTTTCGAGAGATGACTTCTCTCTGGGAGTTGTATCACCCTCACCAAACAAGATTTGGTTGCGAAGTTCAGCAAAGTCTACCATACTAATACCTTTGGTCTACAACTATTTATAGTTTCAGTTAGCACCAATGGCACGACCGAAGTAATTTGAGCCAAAAATAGGCTCAGTTGTCATTAAAGTATAGGAATATGCAGTCCAATCAGATCTAACGGTATCTTCTCCATTGTTACCTTGTTGGCCAACAGGATAATTATAATTTACATTTTGTCCTACTGCTTGACCACCCATCAATCCACGGTCTGTGCCAATTACTGGAAGTGTCCCCCAATTATTAACGAGTTGTGATTGTCCGGTGTCTGTGTGGGCATCCATGGTTCTCTCCGGCCTTTCAGGATCCAATTCGTCCTCTGAAACTTCTTTATTATGTTTAGAAGTATATTTAATAAGAGCACCGATTCCCAAAATACCCAAAGCAACTGGTAATCCGAATAGTAATCCTTGTTCGAATGACATAGTGTATACTTCTCCTTTTAACTATTTATACTTACTTGCGGTTAGTCCACATTTTGATTGCAACGAGAGCGACGATAGAACCGGCTACGCCTTTAACAATGTTTTGTTCACGGTGAAGAGAATCCAAATCCTCTTGCTCATGCTTTTTTGAGGACCGAATAATTCTTTCTTTTCGGGATTCATATTCCCAATGATCGGTATCGTCCATCATTTCTTTTGATACTGGTCCAATGTAAGGTTCTAAACCTTTGATGCGTCTATTGCGAGCATTTCTCTTTTTTAGGAACTCGGCATCCATTTCAATAGTATCTTCAATTTCAACATCTTCTTGGATTTCATCCAAACGAGCAGCAATTTCATTTCTATATCCCATCATCTCTGGCAATAAATGGTGTTTAGCATTCCCATCAGCATAGAGCCCAGCAATATCTTGTTCCAACTCTAAATATATTTGTAGTAAATGATTAAAATCATCTTCATCTTCTATAACAATTTCTTGACGAATTAATAATAGTGTATTAAATGGTGAATCTGCTTCAAATGCTTCTGCAGAATAATTCGAATATCCTTTGCGCTCTTTGGACTTAAGTTTACGGACTGCTGCTGCAATAGCAGATTTTTGGTCACGAGTCGTTGAAATATCAAATAGTCTTGGATTTTGTGCCATGCCTCCAAATCCACCAAGAGCACGATAAACACCCTTACCATTATCGTATACTAAGACACCATACCATTTGTTGGAATTAGCAGCCTCAAATCGGACCCAATAAGGACCCCAAACACATTGATTAAACTCAAAGTTAGAATCAATTTCATTACGGATTGAAGATCTAAGATTTGCTTTCTCTCGATCTAAATTAGGTGGGGATTTGGAAGCGGCTTCAAAGTTTTCATTCATATTTACAACTCCCTGTATCCTTGTTTTAGTTTTTTATCGAACTTACGATCTCCTTCTGCCTTTGACATAGGTCCAAATATATTCATTGTGACTCCAATACGACCATATACATTAAAAATACCTTTGTTAGTAAAAATAAATATATGGTATTTATTTGATGAACCCTTACGATTAACTATATGTTCCACTCTTTTAATTTTTAATTGTTTATATCTCTTTTTTAAAGCCGCTGTTGCTTTCTCAACGTCTTTGGCATTCTTTGGAGATATAACTGCCATGGCCTCAAAGGATTCTGAACGAAGTTGACCAAAACCACCTTCAGTAGAACCACAAATAACACAGTGGTATTCATCACCAAAACTTTGCATTTTGTCATCACAACAAATCCTACCATCACTTTCTGCATTTTTTCTACGCTTTAGTGACGGTGTTCCATCTAACGGTATCCAATTAACAGGCTCTCCGAACTCCATAGGGTCCATAACTGGAGTAGATTCTTCTTCTGCTTCAAAATCGGCATTTACTCCACAACTTGAGCAAACCTCATCAGCAAGTGTAGGGTTCGGGTTGCGGTGTTGATGAGTAGTCTTTCTATTATGGCCGCAGTATTGACAATCCCAATCGGTCATAGATTCTTCTTCTTCAGAACCGAACTTAACTTCTCCTCTCCACTCTCCAGAATCAAATTGTTCCACGCTAATTGATTGAATCTTTTCTTTAGGAAAGTCCTTCTTAATTTGTTGTTTTAACATTTTAATGGCTTCTTTCTCGCCATAAACTTTACCCTTGCCATAGTTTATCCAACTATAATCCATCTGGGGCAGAGAACCTTCAGCACCCATACCGTCATATTTAACAAACTTAACGCCCGGATACTGCTTTCCAAAATGCTTTAATCCCCAATCTATTGCCATACCGTGACTTTGGTCACTGATTACCATAATTACTTTGCCATTTTGATCAACAAATGAACCAAAGGGAGTAGATTCTTCTTCTTCAGCACCGAAAGGTCCCAAATGTCCATCATACTTGCGTTTTTCGTAATCAGTTCGGTTTCCTTCACTACAAGTGCCACATTCATAGCCTTCGCTAATCAAATCCCAGTCATCGGTGAGAACACTACAAGTGAAACAACTACGAATCTCACTACCTGAATAATGGTCGGAGAGAGCATCAATTTGGTTTTTTGTCAAATGGTGTAGAAAAACATCTTCGCCGTTATCAATTTGAATAATCAAATCTTCAACAGATTTTGCACTTGATTCTTCGGCACCCCAAAGGCCACCAGAGGATTCAACTAAATTGTTTTGAGCATCAGTATAATTAAGGAAGGTGTCGCCGGGGGATGGCATTACACCTGTTGGTGGAACGGAAGCAGAGGAATATGCACTACCTGTTGGGGACATAGGTCCTGAAGTTTCCCATTCTACGACACCATCATTCCAAACTGGAATGTCTTCTGAATGAAATGACAGTGAAGTGTTTCCACAAACCTTACATCCACCATCTTCAGTGAGGTGATTATCACAATACCAAGACTCACACCCGTCACACTCGGCACCATCTGTCCATTGAATATCAGTATCACAAGTAGCGCATCTTGGTGAGTGTATGTTCCAATATCCTGCTCCATCACATTTAGTGCATTCTTTTCCTGCAATAAATCCTCGTGCATCACATTCTCCGCATTCAATCCTGCGGTTTGGCCTTGGATTTGTGGCTGACCAAGGAGGTTGCCTATTTTCAGCATTTTTAGAGCCACAGCCACAAGCGTTAAAGTAATCATCGTGTTCAGCACACATTAGTTTTCGCTCAGCAGCGAAATCTTCAAATGGTAATGGATCAAATGTTGCTCCCTCCATTCCTTGACCCGGATTCCAAGGGGTAGTCCTAATTTTATCTTCTGCATGATATGATGGTGTAAATCCTGCTGGGTTTTTCTTACCCGGTGCAAAATTGGTTGTAATAATTTTATCTAAAACAATTGCACAGTTACCACACATAGTTCCATATTGACTTGGCATTGATTGATCACTGCCACAAAAACAGCAACCAAGTTCTTCTGCATTAAATATAAATGGATTGCGACGGAATCGTCCTGAAGACCCACGATGTTTGTAACCCGGATTTAGAGCACCCATCTCACGAGACTTTTCTAATTGTCCATAAGCAACACCACGAGCAATTTTATTGGCTTGCCATCTGTTAGGGCCTTTGTTCCAATAACCATCTTCGTCTTGAACTGCTGGTTCACGGAAGAACTCTTGTTTGGCTTCGGGGGTTCTTTTAGCGATACTCATTGGGCCATCAGGATATGCTCCAATAACTGGCTCTGTTCCAATAACTCCTGTGCGATAATAACCTTGCATTTGATTAGAAATAGTATTAGAAATTAATGACCTTTCTGCTGGAGACAAATCCTCAGCACTAAATATAGATGGTCCACCAACGTGAGGAATAAGTTCAGAATCCTCAGCATGATATTTCTTAGGAACGTGATCTTTAATTTTAGTTGGACACTTTGTAGTCCCATGAGATAGATTTAATTGATATTTTTTGTTCCCTAATGGTGAAATACTACCGCCCATGCCACTGCAACGAACAATAAGTGGTGGTGTTTTGATAGATTCTACATATTCAGAAACAATAAGCATCAATTCAGCAGAATCATTCTTATCAGGAATTGTGGGAAACTCTACTACTTGCCCATACTTAGTTTTTGTAACTAAGTGAATACCTGCACGACCGGAGGCATCCCAAATAATTTCATCTAATTTATACGGGTCACCATGATAAGTATTGTAGTCTCCTCCGCCGAATCCCTTGTGTCGAGCCAAATACGCTGCTTCATTGCCAGAAGCCTTATCAGCCTCTGGGAAGTGTGCTACTAACTTAAACTCGCCAACTTCTGCATTACCTGTTTGTTCCAAAACTTGTGGCAACATTCTAAGGTCAACCATGGTCCCAAATAAGAACCTTACATTCTGTAATGGCAATTCTGTTACCACAGGGGCTTTAGACATAGATAGAGTTGGCCTCCACCGCTATTTATACTTTTCTCAACCATAGAATGGAGTAGATTCGCCTTCTGGTTCTTCACGCTTTTGTCCACGTTCTTTGGCAACAGCATCTCGCATATCAGTAAGTTCTTTAAATGCCTGTTCAAAAATACTTTGTGTGATGATTTTTTTGTCATCAGCAGCAAGCATAATACAGATATTTACTAACTCTCTTAAGTAAGCACCAGACCAACCATCTGTCTTCTTAACCATTGATTTCAAATCTAAAGCACCAGTTTTACATTTATCCAGATATTTTTCCAGAATCAATGTTCGTGCAGCCACATCAGGATGATCAAAATTAACACGGATGTCAAACCTTCCGGGTCTGTCGGCCAAAGCCCAGTCCAAATGATTGGCATAATTGGTGGTTGCTAAAGTAATAACTCCTTCATTTTTCTCAACACCTGCCAAACAATTTAAGAACTCTCCCAAAAGTGGATGGTCTCCGCTTTCTCTATCAACACCACCCAAGGTATCAATATCTTCAACTACTACCAAAGAAGGGGATAACTTTCGTGCAAGATTATAGATTTCATCAATCTGCCCTCGTTCAGTAACTTCATTTCTTGATACATATATAATTGAACAATTTTTACAAAGATTCATTAGGATACTACAACAAAGTGTTTTTCCAGTCCCGGGTGGGCCTAATAACAACACACCTCTGCTGCTCCGCATCCCTAATTCTTTATAACTATCTAATCTATCTAAGAAATTAATAACATGTCTATCAATCATACCTTTTTGTTCCTTGGTTAGAATGATGTCATCCCACTCCAATTTAGGTGTATCTAAGAAATTATAATTAGCACTAATGATTGCATTTTTGTAAATACCTTCTGTCTTAAAGTGTTCGTCTACTTCATCCATAAAATCAAGGTGTTTATATGTGGAATTGGTGCTGAAATATACACGACAATCTATTTCATACAAATCATAAGGATAAAAATACAGAACTAATGGGTGGCCATCACCACGATGTCTTAAAAATCTTGTCTGACGATGTGGAACTTTAATAATTTTTTCTGTGCCATCCCGTGTTCGAGTCTTTTCATCCAAATATACTGGATTTGCCTCAGCAGTTCCTCGGGAGTTATATGCGATAACCTTTTCAACATCGTAATATCGATCACAAACTTCCATTAAACTATGTGCCCAACCAACGTAAGACCTACCATTATGGTCTAATTGTTTAGATTCTACATATCCTTCTTTGTTAGATGCTGTAATGAAATCATCTATTTGTCTATCTACCATATCGTAACCAGTATTATGGTTGATATATAACATGGCATCTTTAATTGATTCTACATCAATATCTATACCTGCGATGTTTAAAGGAGGAGCAATAGATTTTTTTAATGGTTCTTCAGCAGGCATAAAATTAATATATGATATCACCTATATGTAGGTATCAGGTTTCCTAAATAACTATTAAGAATCCATTGTTTCTGAATATAGTGTCTTAGTAATTATATCTTCCCATTCTTTATTTTTGATGTCTTTTGGTTGTTTCCATTCAGAAGGTGTGTCCCAATATTGAAGCATTGAAGTTATTGAATCATCACACTTTTCTTTTGCATCACTTCCATAAAGATCAACCCAAGGGTTTTGACCCTTATCAAAATAATCCTCATCATGTTGTCGATACATACCTACAAAATCATTTTGGTAAGATAAATATATGTCATCATTCAGTAAGTTGTTTCCACATAGATGATACCATAAAAGTTGATCCTCTCCTATCCATAAGTCTTCGGTGAAACCACCTATTTCTTCAAAGCGTGAACGACGCACTGCGACGCTGCTTGGGAATAAAACAGCATCTGCTTGAAAATGTAATCCGTGGTAATTATCACTCCATTGGGAATGTCCGGGGTGCCAATTAACAGTCTTTTCAGATACAAAATTATGTCCCTTTATACTCTTAGTAGTAATAGTAACGTCACCAGCATTCCACCACATAACGTGACTTAATGTAGTTTTATCAATAGATTTATTTAGTTCTTCTAAATGTAGTGGATACCAATAATCGTCACCATCAAGGAAAGCAATATAGGGATTATTACCTAAAGTTACTGCTTCATTACGGGCTTGTGAGACACCTTTTCCACTTTGTCTAAAGTAATTAAGAGAATAGTTTTTAATGATGTCCATACAACCTTGATACTGTTCGGCATCAAGAGGTGTGCCATCAACAACCCAGATACTATAGTGTGTGTCTGGAAGACTCTGTTCAAAGACAGAATCTAAACAACGTTTCAATAGTTCAGGGGCAATCCGATAAATCGGAATGATGACATCGAACATAACCGTGAGTTAGATAACTACTTATTTAACTCTTTGTCTTAGGCATAAGCCTTAGCCAAGTGATCGTGTAGACCATCAGCAACTAAGTTACAACCTATACTGAATGTTACTAATCCGAGTAGTGCAAATGATATGTGTGAACGTATCTTTGTGCCTTTAAACTTATCAGCAACTAATTCTGCAGTGTGGTAAGCAGTTATAATGGTTCCAATACAAATCAAACTTATTCCGAGGTTAGTCGAAGTAGGTTTTAACTTCATGGTTACCACCAAACGCTATCACTAATTAGGCCCCCGAAGGAGTATCATTGTGATTAACCTTGTGCTTGAAGTAGACTTCGCTTATACCAGTCTACGTTACCCGGATTGATGGAAATACCCATCTCTAACAACTTGTTAGCGATAAGTGCATCTGGTCCGTCGTAAAGAGTATACTTGACAAAGCATTGAAGTTCGCCTGCTGCAGCAGTAGCACCTGCGAAGGCACCAGCGTTGTAGAAGGTTACAAGAGCATCCCAAACTTGACCCGGTAGGACGTAAACGTCAGGGTAAAGGTTGAAAGCAGGTTGGAAGTTGATACTTCGTGGGTAAGGACTTGCAGTTCCCGGGATACCATCGTTAGGGATGTTATCTGGGTCGAGGAAGTAATCAGTGGTGTTGATACGCACTTGAACGTATGAACGAGGTCCAGCGATTCCCATTGTTCCTGCAGTTCCGTCTTGAAGTAGACCACGAATTGTGGTATTATCTGCAATACCGGCCCATGTAAACAAGGTCGGTGTTGTTGCGATATCTTCAATTACAACGAACTCTGTTGCAGTTGTTTCAGCAGGCTTTGTGATGTTGTTTCCAACTCCACCTACGAAAACCGAAACTCTTTTACCGAGGCTCGTTTGGACGGTCATTGCTGTGCCACTACTGGCATCCCATTCATATACTTGGCTTCTCATTGACATATTTTTTCATCTCCAGTTTATTGGTGTTTAAATCAGCGTTAACTGATTAAGCCTGACCTCCAGCAGCTGCAGCGACACGGGAGCGTTGCTGTTGTTCAATGAGGCTGCGCTTATACCAGTCAACGTTGTTTGGGTTGATTGTTACACCAAGTTCCAATAGTTTGTTAGCAATAAGGGCGTCTGGGCCATCATATAGAGTGTATTTAACGAATGCTGATACAACTTGTGTTGACAAAGCAGTATTGGTAGTTCCAGTTGGGGTTGTGTAAAGAATCTGGAAGGTTTGACCCGGTAGCACGTAAACGTCTGGGTAAAGATCGAAAGACTTCAAGATGTTTTGAGAACCAACCGATGTTTCGGTAGTAGTAGTAGTCAAAGAAATTGAACTGTTTGCTCCACGAGGGTAAGGACTTGCCAATCCCGGGATACCATCCATGTTGGTAACGTCAGGGTTCTGGAAGTAATCAGTTGTATTGATACGGATTTGCATAGCACCAGAAAGAACTGGGCTTGCTGCAATATCTTCAATTACAATAAATTGTGTTGCGGTCGTTTCTGCGGGCTTTGTGATGTTGTTTCCAACTCCTCCGGTGAATATATCGTATTCACGACTTGCAACTACTGCTGTTGGTTGGTCTGAGGACAGACGACGCAATTGGTTTGCGTTGGTCTGAAGGTTACTCCATTCATATACTTGGCTTCTCATTGACATATTAATACATTCCTGCCCCAAAGGGCTTAATATATAATATGCTTTTTGACTATATAAGTGTTTGCACTCATTTTGTAATTTGTAAGGTCAAATTGGATCTTCGCCCTCTTGTATTGGGATTTGTTCAAACAATTCTAACAATCTATTTGCATTAGTATTTATTGAATTGGCAAACTCATCGGCTGAATAAATAATAATAAACCAATAATCATCATCTTTGTCCACAAGTGCCTCTATCTTGGTTATATCCTTAACGAGTGGTGATTGATTCATCTCCCGCAGGTATTTCACATCCAAAGTAATCCAACGATAAGGCTTATATGGCCTTCTGCTAAATCTGTCAGATATAATACGTTTCCACAACGCTGGTGCACCTGATAATAAATATACTCCCTCTTTAGGAATTATAGTTATATCTTCGTTTGCTGGGCCAAGATTCTTTTTGGTTGAGTCTGTAGACAATGATGTAGACACATCCATCAATTTTTGATCAAAATCGAAATCCTTCATGCTTATATCAAAATCATCTTCATCATGACCAGAAAGATAATAAATCTTGGCTACGAACCCCGCAGATCTAAGAAAATTAATAATGCCCGACATAATATATATACAGTTAATCAACTATATGTATTTATTCTTCTTTAGGATAGTAAGCATTAGCAATACCCAATCCTTCCATTAAACCAAAGCCACAAGCCACGGTCATAACAGCGAAAACTCCAATTTGTTTCATCTGACTATGACGAATACCATTGACTACTCCAAGGATTCCTCCGATAGCACCAACTAAAGAGCCAGTATAAACTAAAGAATCAATAGAAGTTAAACCCATTTCTTTATAATAGGATACTGGATTATTGATCATTGAACCAACTCACCTGATTAATAGCCCATGGAGGCATATATTTCCTTTGCTTTTTCCATGTTGCCCTTTGATTCAGCAACACAAGATCTCCATGCTTGTTGTTTTGGAGTTCCTGACTTAGATGGTGCATTTTCCATAGCACTAATTAGGGACTCTTCAGCAGCATATTCTTCATCGGACACGCCATCTTCGGCAGCCAATGGGATTACTTCAGGAGTTGGTTGAGCACTTGTTGAGATTTGGTCACGGAAATCACCAGCAACATCAGAAACCCTTTCTTCAACAACATCATAAACATTACTTACGATTGGAAGTTTGGTTAATTCTGAGATAACAGGTGTTCGACGGAACTTACCCATAAGGACAGCAAGACCCAGAGTTGCCGGAACAACACCGAGTATACGGCCAACAGTTATATCTGCATTTCCAATAATTGGAATCATTGATGGAACAGTGGTTACTTTGTATGAAAGGATGTCAGCGAAACGTGTGCTAAAGAATCCGAAACCAACAAGTAGGAGAGAACCGCCAACAGTGTATTCATTAACGATTAGATTTCGCATTCATTCATCTCCTATTAAAGTGA
>Ga0209091_10001598_pt1 | contig 19774 bp, 28 predicted proteins | sample ArcticOcean_MG_C_6_FD_187438 | JGI IMG/M metagenome (GOLD analysis project Ga0209091, IMG submission 187438) | Marine microbial communities from western Arctic Ocean - ArcticOcean_MG_CB8_128 (SPAdes) (version 2) | ecosystem: Environmental > Aquatic > Marine > Oceanic | place: Arctic Ocean...
TGTTAACGGTAGTACTCCATACCTTTCTGCGGCAACAGCAGGGGGCGTTAGGTTTACATATCTTAATTCTACTAATGCGGCTATGTTCCCCTGTAACACAACAGGTGTTAACTTAGATGCTACTCATGACATAGGTCATACGGCGGTACGTTTCCGTGACCTCCACCTATCAGGGACGGCAAATGTCGGTGTCTCAAGAATTACAGGTCAAAACTTAGCACACTCAGCATCTACGTTAGTCATAGGCCACGAAGGTTCAAGTAAATCACAGTTAAGAGCCTATGGCGCAAATTCGTCAACGACTGGCTCTTTAGAGTTTATGGTTAGTGCTTCAGATGGTTCTGGAAGTCATAGCATGACCATAGACTCCAGCGGTAATGTGATAGTGGGAGGCACAACACAAGCAGAGGCAACCTCAGTAACACTAAACTCACAGGGCTACATATACGCTAAATCATCGCATCAGCAAGCGGCATTTTTTGATAGAGATAATTCAGAGGGTGAGATTGTTACCTTCCGCTATCAAGGCACAGCCGTAGGCAATATTGCTGTAACAGGAACAAATGATATAGCGATTTATAGTGCTACTGCAAATCACACAGGGCTACGTCTTGGCGAAGGGTATTATATACCCACGAACAACGCTGGGGCTACAGCAGACAACGCAGTAGACATTGGTTTAGCGTCTATTCGCTATAAAGACCTCTACCTATCAGGCGCGGTTAATGCTGGAACGGCAACATTTACACCTTCTAGCGGAGAAACTGTTGTTATCAATAGAGACAGTGCAGGGCCATATTTTGGAAACTCAAGTAACCATAGCCTTAGAATTATTACTAACAACGCGACTAGAATTAATATCAGTAACAGCGGTAACATTTCAACACACCCTCCTGCTGGCAATCATTTTGTAATAAACGCAGATGGAGTAGATTCTGATTTTAGAGTCCAATCAGACAACAACACGCATATGCTGTTTGTTGATGGTGGTAATAATCGGGTGGGTATTGGCACTGGGACTCCTGCTTCAAGCTTAGAAGTTACAGGTACTTTTGCAGTTAGGTCTTCATCTTCCTCGACATTTAATGATACTAACAATGCAGAAAATGTAAGAATGCTTGTTTCAGGTACACACTTTAATGCTGATGGTATAGATAAAGACTTTCAAGTGTCGTCTGACACTAACACTCATGCTTTGTTTGTTGATGCTGGCAATAATCGGGTTGGGATTAACGCTTCTGCTCCTGAAGCAACGCTAGATGTAAAAACCGACCTTGCGATTACTGAAGCGGCTGTTGCTAACGCAACAAGTTCGCTTAGTTTTTATTCAAGATTTAGCGACGGACAACGAGGTTTTGTTATTTTAAAGGCTGAAAGTCTTGCTTCGGGGTCTTCTGATTTAGTCATTAATGCAAGAAATGCTTTCACTGATGCAGAGAGATTAAGAATTGCTAGTACAGGTGATGTTACGTTTACTGGCAACCTTGTTGTACCGAATCAAATAATACACGCGGGCGATACTGATACCTATATGCAGTTTCATGCGGCTAACGAATGGAGAGTTGTTGCAGGAGGTTATGAAAGATTTGCTATTGGAACCGATGTTGTAGTCAACGAAGATAGCCATGACGCTGACTTCCGCGTTGAGTCTGACGCTAACACCCATATGCTGTTTGTTGATGGTGGTAATAATAACGTATTACTTGGAAAAGCTAGTTTAAATATTGGTGTAGCAGGAGTTGAGTTTCGTGGAGCGAGTTCAAACTATTTTACAACTTCAGGCGATACAGTTTTAGGATTAAATAGGCTTTCCAGCGATGGGACGGTGCTTGAGATACGCAAAGACAGCACAATCGTAGGTAGTATTGGTACACAAGGCGGTGACTTAAATATTGGCACTGGCGCTTGTGGTATTGCTTTTGTTGATGGTGTCCCTGCTATTTACCCTTGGACAACAACTGGCAACACTACAAGCGATGCCGCTATAGATTTAGGTGACTCAGGAGGTCGCTTCAAAGACCTCTACCTATCAGGCTGTGCAAAAGTCCCCAAAATCGGTGCAACTGACGTTGGCTTATATTTCAATGGTTCATACAACGCGGTAGTGCCTTATCGCCCAGACACCGATGCCGCTGTAGATGACTACTTAGATTTAGGTATGTACTCTCACAGATGGGATGACATCTTTGCCACCAACGGCACTATACAGACATCCGACCGCAACGAAAAGCAAGACATAGAGTTTCTCACAGAAGCCGAAGAACGTGTGGCAGTAGCGGCCAAAGGTCTACTCAAGAAATTCCGGTGGAAATCATCAGTCGCAGAGAAAGGCGATGACGCAAGAGTTCACTTTGGAATCATAGCCCAAGACTTACAGGATGCATTTGAGGCTGAAGGCTTAGACGCAGGGCGCTATGGAATGTTTACAAGTGACACTTGGATTAACGAAGACGGTGAAGAGCAAACAAGAATGGGTGTTCGGTACAGTGAACTACTCGCATTCATAATTTCAGCAATATAACGAGAGGATAATCTCATGGCAGTAACTTGGACAGTAGTACAACTCGAAAGAAACTCAAGTGACGATGGTGTAATCGTTGCACATTGGCGAGCAAGTGATAGCGAAGAAGTAGGAACTGGTGATGACACAGTAAGTCATTACGGTAGCTCCTATGGTACTTGCAGTTTTACACCTGACGTAGACGCAGACGGTTTCGTATCGTTCTCCGATATAACCGAAGAGATGGCAGTAGGTTGGGTCAAGGATTGTCCACAGATTACTGTTGATGACATTGAGACTTCTATTGCGGCCCAGATCGCTGAGTCGAAAGCTCCTTCAATTGTAGCGGAGGTGCCTTGGTAATGGCAAAACAAGGGCTATACGCCAACATCCACAAAAAACGAGCCGCAGGAAAGACACCGCGCCCCAAGGGTGCGGCAGGAAGACCCACTGCTACTGACTTCAAGAATGCAGCTAAGACTGCCAAAAAGAGGAAATAGGCTAAATGGCTACAGTAAAAGAAACTCTGATACGACTAGATGCTCACGAAAAAGAGTGTCTAGTGCGTTATGAGGGCATCCAAAGACAACTAGAGTCTGGCTCAAAGAAGTTCGATAGATTAGAGCGCATGGTCTTAGCTATATATCCGTTTATCATTGTCGCAATCGCGTTTGGGAAATGGTACTAAATAAGTTGTAAGGAGAGAGCTGTGGAAATACTTAATACTTTTCGCAGCCCTACCTTAAAATGTTTCTTATTGTTAACTTTTTGTTCTTTTTGTATATCCCAGGAAACACAACCTTCGGGTTCTGGAGATAATAATAATCAGGATGGTAGCTTAAATACGTACACAGGCTCCGGTGCAACGGTGAGCAGTAACAATAACTCTAGTGACGAATCAACCTCCAACACATACAACGGTGCAGGCTCTAGCTCCTCAATGCCAGTGGGCTCTGCTATTGCTCCTAGTTATATGTCAAATGGGATGGAAACGTGTCTCCAAGGGACAGGCCAGGCTCTTCAAACAGGACTTATCGGATACACCTCTGGTTCGTATCAAAACGACCCCAACTGTGAACGTAGAAGGGATTCAGCCATGCTTTCCGCGCTTTCCATGAAAGTGGCTGCCATCGCCAGGTTATGCCAAGGAAGCCCTGAAACTTTTAAAGCAATGTTGATGTCGGGTACACCTTGTCCAATGATTTCTACTGCAGGTCAACTCGTTGTCGGTAAACGCGCTTTCCTACTGATGAAAACACAGCCCTCTTTATACATTCCAGAATATGGCGAAGTAAGAATGCGAAAGACTGCGACCTGGTCCAAAAAGACACCCACGCCAATTTACAACAAGACGCAACAATTCTATAACCAGATACTCGCGATAGGAATGACTGATGAAAATGAAAGTGAAGACACCGATACTGTACAGTCTGTTAGCAGTAAGTTCCGTAGTTCAAAGCGATGAATGGGATGACCTTCTAGCCACCAGTGCTGCTATTGTTAACCAGGTAGACACAGGTATAGCGTTTGTGGGGGGTATGGCAAATGCAGGCTACACAGGTGTGGGGATATCAGCAGGACAACTGTCAGGGAACTACTATATTTCTGCAGCTCAGGTAGATTCCTATAACACTAGTCTTCAAATGATGGTCAACTACATGCCCTACGGCAATGTTGAGGCAATGCTAGAACAGCAAGCAGCTGACGCTCTGCAGGAGATGGAGCAGGCCATAGACCAGTTTACGGACGTAGTAGTGGACATGCTAGAGGTAGTAGAGGTCAATGAGCTTGCTGAAAATGCCAGTGACCCTGACAGCCAAGCTGAAGTCCAAGAATACATTGCTACCAATGACCTAAGTGTTTCCCAGGAGGATGCTGATAGCTACAATTCTTCTTTGGATGCGATTGAGGCTTCTGCCTCAGCAGCAGGTGCTTATCTCGCAACAGCCGCTAACCCCGAAGCAGTTGCCTATCTAATGCAAAATGCTCAAGACCAGAACACCACGGTAGAACAAAATAGTCTTGCGTATTCAAGTGCTAACCAAGCAATCGAAATGACCTGGTTGACAAGCGGTGATGTCAGTAGCGTCTATTTGAATGGTCAAGGTTCTTTTGGCCTAGACATCTACAGTTCTGAAGCCGCCATATTAGCAACTGGGTACGACTCCATGTTCTACAACACTGGTCCTACGTCCATGACTCTAAGTTGTTTTCTTCAGCAAGTGGGTTGTGAAGAAACAGGTGACGATACATGAGCTTAGAAAGTACCGAACTGAAAATAGGCGGCCAAAGTTTCAAAGGTGTCTACCTGGCTATACTTTTGTCCCTAAGCACAACTCTAGGTTCGGGGGTTTGGTTAGCATCTAGCCTGTACTCTCGCCTAGAAGCGGTTGAGGGACGAAGAATACCAGAAGTAGGACAGATAGTAGAAAAAGCAGCCCTAGATAAAAAAGAACTCCAGTCTTCAATAGAATTGATTACTGCAGAACTAAAGGCAAATGACGTCTCGCAGCTTCAGGGCAAACTAGCGACTCTGGGCACTAATCTAAAAACCATCCTAGAACAGCAGCAGAAACTTTTACTGATTGATGAGTCCGTAACTGAGCTGAAGTTAGAAATAGAAGCGATGAAAGCGACAGTGGTAAAAGCTGAGTTAGTTAGTCAAAAGGTTTCTAGCTTTGAATCAAAAGTTAGCAAAGTCTCTAAGGAAATCGAAGACCTTTGGAAAGGACTTGATTATTTGTCGAATCCATTGCAGTAAAGAACAAGAGAGCAAAAGTATGAACATTGAACAACTTAAAGAAACAATCACCAGGCACGAAGGTCTACGCCTGGACCTCTACCAGTGTACTGCTAACGCCAATACTATTGGTGTAGGACACAACCTGGATGCCAAAGGTATCTCCGCAGCAGTCGCAGCTTTGATGCTAGAGGAAGACATCTTGGATGCAGTTGTTGACCTGGAGAAAAACATTCGTGGCTTTGTAAAGCTACCGGAGGTTGTCCAGGAGGCCCTGGTTAATCTATGTTTCAACATGGGTATTCCCAGGCTAATGCAGTTTAAGAAGACCTTAGCTTACATTCAGGAAGGCGATTACAAGAAGGCTGCCAATGAACTCTTGGACAGTCGTTATGCACACCAGGTTGGCTATCGGGCTGTTGAAGTGGCCCAAATGATAAGGAGCGCAGCATAATGTTACAGGCACTTATAGGTCCTATCAGTAACCTGGTAGGCGGTTACATGAAGAATAAAGCAGAAGAGAAGCAAGCTAAGCACCAAGCTAAAATCAATGTTATCCAGAATGATGCTAACTGGGAGCAGACAATGGCCGCTGCTTCTGGTAACTCCTGGAAAGATGAGTTTTGGACGCTAGTGTTATCCATCCCTATCTTTATGGTGGGCTATGCCATTGCAGCGAATGACGTTACTGTCATTGACCGTGTGGAGTTAGCTTTTACTGCACTCTCTGGTCTCCCTGAGTGGTATCAGTACCTACTCTTTATAGCTATCTCAAGCAGCTTTGGCATCCGTGGTGTCAGTAAGCTCATGGACCTTAGAAAGTAAAAGTGTCCACCCTAAGAAGAACCAAACCCACCCAAAATGGAGGTGTCTATGTCGAAAGGCAGCACTCCCCGACCTATCCCGAACCGGGAACAATTCGAATCCAACTTTGATGCCATCTTTGGCAAACCTAAGACTCAATACAAGAAATGTGAACACTGTGGAAACTACTGGGAGACTGAAAACCCTGGTAGAAACCATGAATGTCCCTGTCCAAAGCCCCCTTTATAGGGTGTCCCTCTCCCTGGCAGCGGTCTTTATCCCCTGAGACCGTAGCCCCTCAGCCCTTATGGGCACATCGGTCGACTATAAGTGACTGATGTTTTTTCAGTTTTGTCCACCTATATACAAAGTGTAGACAACCGTCATACTCCTGTGCGATACTATAAATGTAGTTAGTACCTTTTATTAACTGCAGGGGTGGCTCCCCAAGGCAATCCAGACAATAGCCTCTTGGCCCACTGCGGTGGAGAGACCAAGGTAAGGGCCCTGAACTATCATGCGGTAATCGATAGGTGAAGGCTTCTACACGAATAGTCGATTGACTTTACTAATAGTCGATTGCCTTTTTTAGTGTAGAAACTATAGCTAAAAAGACTCTAAAAATGGTGGGCCCAGTAGGACTTGAACCTACGACCGATCGATTATGAGTCGAGCGCTCTAACCAGCTGAGCTCAGTGCAATAGTTTCTACATGCGTAAAGGCAATAGACAAAACCTGAACCAATCGACGTACCAAAGACCTCCGGGTCTTTTTTTGTGGGTAGACGTTTTGTCGGCCTTTAGATACACACTTATATCAACCAGGCTCCGAAAGGGGCCTTTTTTGTGAGGGACACATTATGACTAAGACTACGAATACCAGGGCAGCGACCCTTTGTAAAAAACTTAACGCAGCTTTTCCTGAGTGCAATGCAGTTACTTATGACCAATGGAACGGTGACAACAAGGTTAGCCAGGACGGTATCTGGTTTAGGCAGGAGGGTGGAGAAGCCCCTGATGGAGCGCCTCTGTTTAATTACTGGGAAGAGTTTTCTCCTAGGTATCACCCAAAACTTGAGGCCCTGGTCACCAGGTACGGCTTCCATTTAGAGCCCTACGATGCAGGCACCTTGATGGCCTTTCGCGCTTAACAATCATTAATGAGGGAAACATTATGAGAATACTTAATATTGGTAACCAAGTAGTACAAGACTTTATTAATTACGTTTATAGCTTCTACGGTCCAGGAGGTATCTATGACCTGGGAGCAACCAGGGCTGACATTGCCCATGCTACTACTGTGAGGATTTTAAAGTGGCCTGAGTTAACTTTCGAGGGCGACAGTATGGACCGTGAGCATGTTAGGACGGTTTTACAGGAACAAGGGTTCCAGGAGGTGGCAGCATGAACACTCTATTGAAAAGAGAACTGACTCGTGACTTTTACATTCCTTCTAATGCTACAACGGTAAGTCCGGAAGGAGTTAATGCTGTTGCTTACTACTATGACCTAGACTCTAGTACACCTGCAGCGATAATCTTCATTGGTAAATCTAAGAAGCCAAGCAAGCACCTTTGCTTCCGTACTGAGGAACGTAGGGAAGAGTGGACCCAGGACATCTTTGAGAACGTCAAAGCCAACACAGAGGCTAAGGAGGCCAGGGCTGCCAAAGATAAGGCTGCCAAGGCTGAAGCAGCAGATACTGTACAGGTTGGGGATGTCTTCAGTAGCAGTTGGGGCTATGACCAAACCAATGTCGACTTTTACAAGTGTGTCGCTAAGAGAGGACAGATGCTTGATGTGATTAAGGTTGGCTCCCTGGTAGACCACAGTGACCAGGGCAGTGACTATCTACTGCCCGATGTTGCCTGTGAGATTGGCGAGGTGATGACCAAGCGTGTTAATCAGCATGGTGGGTTTAAAGTTGAAAGCTTTGCCAATGCCTACCCTTTCGATGGTAAACCTGAGTATCAAACTGCCTGGGGTTATGGGCATTAACCAACATGAGGCTCCGAAAGGGGCCTTCTTTTTGAGGGACACATTATGACCTTTAAACTTTATACAGACATTGTTCAAATGGAACAAATACTGCTCGAAGCCAGAGTAAAGCGATGGGATGTTGTTATCAATAAGGCTAAGGCTTTTGCCGAAGCAAACTATGACAAGGGTTATGACTTTTTTGTTGAGTGCTACTCAGATAGTGAGTGGAAAGACTATGTTACTGATGACTCAGGCTGCCTAATGACTTGGGGAGAAGTAGAAAAGGACATGGCTTCTTATGTGGAAATAAGAGCAATAAAGGAATCTGAGCAGTACTAAACCGATTGACTAAACGAGGCTCCTTTGTAGGGGCCTTTTTACTTTTAGGCAGCCTTGATGCTGTCACTGAAAATGAGGGAAACACAATGGAAACTTTAGAAACATTTTTTGATAAGTACGGAAAGCGACTTTGGCACGACAAGTATTTAAAAGACTGTAACTTTATGGTCAACCGCCTAAGTAACTTTGCGAACAACCGAACGAGAGCAATCGGCAGCTACACCGACGATGACCTCTATGACTTCATGGACTATTTGAAAGAAGAGGGCCTATCTGACTCCACCGTCAACAGGTACCTGGCAGCCTATAGCCGCCTGTTTAAGAAGGCTGTGAATAAGAAGCTGATGAGCTACACCCCCAAGGTAGAGTGGAAGGCCATTGAACCTGGGAGACCAAGGTTCTACACGGACCAGGAAGTGGATGATTTGGTTGAGTTCTTCCTGGACTCAGACCACCCTTGGATGGCTGACTTTGTCATCTTTGCGCTGAACACCGGAATGCGGTTAGGCGAGATACTGTCTATCAACCATCCTAAGCCCAAGAAAACAATTGGCACCATTAGCCCCTGCGGTAGCTATATCGACCTCAAGAACACCAAGAACGGCTCAGAACGCACGGTGCCGATGAACGCCTCAGCAAAGGAGGCGCTGCGTAACCTGGACAACTGTCCTTCAGGACCTTGGACTAACCGTAAGTTCTATGATACTTGGAAGGCAGCCAAGGAGTGTCTAGCACCTGGTGATGACCATTTTGTATTCCATGTGCTGCGACACACCTGTGCAACCAGGTTAGCAATGGAGTTCAGCGTGGACACACTAATCGTGGGTACCATCCTAGGTCACAAGTCTATTGCTACGACGAAGAAGTACGTCCATGCCAAGAAAGAAAACCTGGCTACCATAATGTCTAAACTAGAAAAGAGGGCAGCATGATGAGAAACTATGACGATAACGGAAACATTTTAGAGCCTTGTGGCTGCATTGAAGCTAAGGTCCTGGACACAGGACACTCCTGCAGCGAACTTCCTATGCAGTTTGAAATGGCTTTAGGATTAGCCACTGACTGCTTTGATATGACTGAACTGGAAGAACGTAGGTCCAGGAATTTGCATTAACCATAGCTAAGAAACTATAGCCTCCTTCGTGGAGGCTTTTTTTTGCCTGTATATATAGCTAAATTGTCTATGTCTAGTCTTTAAGGATATATAACAAAAACAATGACTTAGAAAATGTACTCACTTTTATACTCCTAGCTAGTTGCTTCTGAATAGAAGATGGACTAGGTTTAAGAGAGTGTCAAAAAGAATAAAAACAGTTTTGTCGGCCTTTAGATAAAACACGAGGGACAGATGACCATGATACAGCAGACTATTAAAATCAATGAAGACCTAATGACTCAAGAACTCCTACGAGAGCAGCAAATGTTCGACAAAGGTAATGAAAGGTTCATGGAACGAGTCGCAAAGAACACTAAGCAATCCACTCAAAACAACCCACACAAGTTAGTATCAGGAGCTTTACCTAGAGTCTCAAGTGGCATAAGAGAATTCATTGCCCAGGAAGAAGCTAAAGGTGACGGAAGAAAGCATTTTGCTTATTCAATCCTGAAAGGTATGGACCCTGACCTTTTAGCCTACATAGGACTAAACGCCTGCATAGATGGCACTTCAATCGGAGGCGCTAGGACCTCAGTCGTAAATACTATAGGCCACCGTATTGAGCTAGAAGACTGGGCTGCAGGTCTGAAGCACCAAGACTCAAAGCTTGCCCAACGTATTGAAAATCACAAGAGTGTCAAAGAGCAGGGTGTCGAGTACTACAAGATTAGGGCCGCTAAGAAATTGGCAGAGAACCAAGGATACAAGCGTGACTCTTGGGATGGTCCTAAGCAGTGTAAGGTTGGAGGTAAAGTCCTAAGTGTTGTCTTAGAGTTTAGTGACATCTTTGATGAGTGGACCAAGACAACAAAGAAGCAAACAACCAAGATGATAGGTCTAACGGAAGAGGCTTCACAGCTTCTTGCAGACATGGACTTTGAGGCTGCTTGGAAGGAGCCTATGTTAGCTCCAATGGTTGTCCCACCAAGACCGTGGACTGCAGTGAACACAGGCTGCTATCAGGACATGGTGACTGCAGCCCAGGTTCCACTGGTTCGTGGGTCTACCTATGTACAGCGTAAAGCTATCCAACACCAAATAGATAAATCTGAAGAGTTACCACAGTACATGGAGGCTCTCAATGCTATCCAGGCTACTCCGCTACAAGTTAATAACTATGTCTTAGACGCAGTCAAGTGGACCTGGCACGGTGGTTATGAAGACCAAGGACTAGCAGCTCAGCCTATTGATAAGTTCCCTCAGAAAGACAATATGCCCTATGTCATGAAGCCTAAGAACTTTAGTGACCTCACCCCTGATGAGCAGAAAACGTGGTCTTTTAGTAACAACAAGATTAGGGCAAAGAACCGTGAGATAGGGGGTGGCCGAAACCTCATGAACCAGGACCTGAGTACGGCTGATGAGATGACTGGCTTTGATGAGTTTTTCTTACCCTGGAATCTAGATTTTCGAGGGAGAGCCTATTGTGTCCCCCACTTTTCATATCACAGGGATGACCATATTAAAGCCCTCTTCCTCCTAAAGAATGCTAAGCCGATGGATGATAATGCGGCCTTCTGGTTGGCGGTCCATGTTGCCAACACTGGTGACTTTGGCAAAGTGTCTAAGAAGTCTTTGGAAGATAGAGCTGCCTGGGTAGAAAGAAAGAAGATGCTTATCTATGCCATTGGGAGAGACTACCAGGGAACATATCGTATCTGGTCCAAAGCTGATAAACCTTTCCAGTTCCTGGCAGCCTGTCATGAGTTTGCCAACTACATGGACTATGGTGATGCTTATGAGTGTGGACTAGCGCCAAATCTTGATGGAACCAATAGCGGAGTGCAACATTACGCTGCAGCATCTCTCAATGAAGACGATGGCCGCCTGGTTAACCTGGTCCCTTCACCAAAGCCCCAGGATGTTTATGGGGAGGTTGCAGCGGTGACTAAGACGATGGTTGAAGAGGTACTGGACACCTATGTACCCAAGGACCATATCAGCAAGGAAGGTAATCTTATAATTGACCAAACGCTTGTTTATGCAGCCGCCTGGTTAAAGCTAGGAATTACTCGCTACACTGTCAAACGTAACACCATGACCTTTGGATACAGTAGTTGTAAATATGGGTTTGGTACTCAGCTCTATGATGACTTCATGAAGCCACTTGCTGACCAGGTCATGAGGGGCAACCTTGAAGAACATCCTTTTGGAAAGACCAAGTTTGAACAAGAGGCAGCAGCACGATTCCTGGCAGACATTAACTACACCGCTGTGAAGCAGGTCATCCGTAGTGCCTCTGTAGGGATGAAGTTCTTTCAGGCTGCAGTAGGCGTTTTGGCACACGAAGGAAAGCACTTACGTTTTGACAATCCAGTGGGTTTCCCCCTGGTCCAGAAGTACACCTTTTGGGACATAAAGAAAGTCAAGATATACATGTTTGACAGGGTTGCCGGAGTTCAGAAGCGAACCCAAATAAACTTCAGGGTCCCTAGTGAAGCCAAAACTAACAACGGTAAAAGCTTTGTCGACAAGAAGAAAAGTAAAAGCTCTGTCGCTCCTAATATCATTCATTCAATGGACTCAGCGCACCTCTTACTGACTGTCCTTAACGCCAAAGCTAATGGTGTTAAGGACTTCTTTTTAATCCACGACTCGTTTGGAACGACCCCTGCAGATACAGACATCATGTACGAGACAGTGCGAAGGTCGTTCGTCAATATCTACCAGGACTATTGCTTGTTTAGTGACTTTAAGTCCCAGGTAGCAAAACAGCTGAGCTATGCAGGACTTGAGCGTCTTGATATGAAGGTACCAGAGAAAGGTAACCTGGATATCACGAAGGTCCTGGAGTCTGAATACTGCTTTAGCTAGTTCTGTCCACCCTTAGATAGTATCAATGGAGTAACAATCGATGCATCCCAGAGAAAGGGTCTTGGGACTTGCTCGTCTGCTAGATAACAAAGGCGCTGCATATCCACCAAGACTGATTGAAGAAGCAGCTCGACTTGGAATCACCTTGTCGAGTAAACCCCCTAAAGAAAACTTAAATACCAACAGTAAGGAGAAACCCAACAATGGGTAATATTACACGCGTCAAATTTAACAGCAGCCAGGGCAGAGCCCAATACCCTTGGTTAAATGAACCTGACACCGCCTTTGGTGGTGAGCCTAAGTACAAAACCAATCTGATAGCAGACGATGCTTCTGCGCTAAAAGTAAAGATTGAAGAAGTCGCTGAGGCAGAGTTCGGCAAAGAGTGGGCCAAAGCTCGTATGCCTTTCAAAATGGATGATGAGACTGGTGAAACTGTCTTTGTTACCAAGTCAAAATATGCACCTTTCTTCTACGACTCTAACGGTCAGGACCTTGTGGGTGGGCAAATCCCCAAGCTATGGGCCGGGTCGGTCATAAAGATAGGCGGCTACATCGTTCCGTATACCGTGAATGGTTCAAAGGGCGTTTCACTGCAGCTCACTAAGGTCCAGGTGATTAACCCTGTGTCCAGTGGTGAGAACAAAGGTGAAGGATTTGAGGCTGTTGAGGGCGGCTATGTTGCAGATGACATCATGCAGGAAGCTTTCGATGAAGACCTCCCCGAGACAGCAACGGCAGACAGGTTCTAAGAAACAACGTGGTATTCGACATGGGTATCGAAGTGGTCTTGAAGACAAAGCAGCTGCACAGATTAAAGCAGCAGGACTAGAGCTTCTCTATGAGACCGACAAGATTCACTATGTAATACCAGAGAGCAATCACAAGTACACTCCTGATTTCAGGCTGCCAAAGAAAGGCGGCTTTTTTTATGTCGAAACAAAAGGTATCTGGGACACCGCTGACCGTCAGAAACATCTTCTGATAAAGAAGCAGTATCCAGACCTGGACATTAGGTTTGTATTTAGTAATTGCAATGCGAAACTCTACAAGGGGTCGAAGACAACCTACGCGGCTTATTGCGATAAGCATGGGTTTGTGTATTCACACAAGACGATTCCTGATGAGTGGCTACGAGAGTAGTCGTAAGGAGAGCTAAGGGGGCCCGAAAGGGTCCCCTTTTTTTGGTTGAGGGGAAAGCAAATGTTATTAGAATACACACAATAACTCAGAATTCGTAATGCATACACCGTGTACTGAATGCGGTAGTAAAGACAACTGTGGCTTGTTCAGTGATAACCACACTTTTTGTTTTGGGTGCCAGGTCTATACACCAGGTGATGACGCTGCTGAGGAAACTGCAGCCAGTAAGCCTAAGAAGCTACACAAAGATTTAATCCAGGGACACTACGCTGCATTGGTTGCCAGAGGAATACGAGAAGACACTTGTCGTAAGTTTGACTACCAGATTGGAGAGTACCTGGGAATTCCAGTACAGATTGAGAACTATCGTAATGAGTTCGGTGAGATTGTTGCTCAGAAGACCAGGGACAAAGATAAGAATTTCCTTGCCCTGGGAGAGACTAAGAAGATGGGTCTCTTTGGTCAACATCTATGGACCACTGGTAAGAAATTAGTCATTACAGAAGGGGCCTTAGACTGCCTCTCAGCGTCCCAGGCTCAACAGAACAAATGGCCTGTAGTGTCAGTCCAAAATGGCGCTCAATCAGCTAAGAAAGCCCTTATGAATGCCTGGGACTACCTCAGTGGATTCGATGAGCTTATCCTTCTATTTGATGGAGATGAGGCCGGTACATCGGCTGCATTAGACTGTGCCGAGAGCCTTCCTATTGGCAAATGTAAGATAGCTAAGCTTAGTGGTTACAAAGACGCTAACGAGGCTCTCATGGCAGGAGCTGAGGCAGAGATAGTCAATGCAATATGGAGAGCTAAAGACTGGAGACCTGATGGTATTGTTTCCACAACAGACCTCCGCAGCAGAGTCACAGAGACTGACGAACACTCCACGATTACCTACCCCTATTCAAAGCTCAACGAACTCACTAGAGGCATCCGTTCTTCCACCCTGGTCACAATATGTGCCGGGAGTGGTGTCGGTAAATCAACCTTAGTTACTGAGATTGCTTACCACTTACATACACATGGTCAGAAGGTTGGGATGCTCATGTTGGAAGAAGAAAACAAGCGTACTGTGAGGGGTCTAATTGGCCTTCACCTCAACAAGAACATCGTCCAGGACTATGAGGCTGCCACAAAAGAAGAGGTCTTAGAAGCTCACGACGAGCTGTTTAAACACCAGGACATTCAGCTCTTTTATTCCAAAGGGATGATGAACTTGGACGTAGTCATTAACCGCATCCAGTACATGGCAAAAGCTATGGGCTGCACCCATCTGTTTCTAGATCATTTGTCACTTGTTATTAGTTCCATGACCGGAAAGGTCACTGATGAACGAAGGCTAATCGATGACGCTATGACCAGGCTAAGAACGATGGTCCAGGAGCTTGGTATTACGTTGTTCCTGGTCAGTCATTTGACTCGTCCCCAGGGCAAAGGACATGAGGCAGGAGGCAAGGTAGAGCTGTCTCAGCTCAGAGGAAGTCACGCCATAGCACAACTAGCAGACCAATGTTTAGGACTGCAGATTGACGCTGAAGACCCCACCAATGACTGCCGTGATTTAGTGGTCTTAAAGAACCGTTTTACTGGACAGGTCGGATTTGCAGGACGTTTAAAGTATCAACGCGACACCGGGAGGCTTATCGATGCCGACTCCGGTAACAGTCGCTTCTAAAATCGAACCAAGGAGAAGCACCATGTCACAAGAAGCTAAAGTCCTTTCGTTTTTACAAGAAGGCAACAGCATCACAAGTTTAGATGCATTTAAGTTCTGGGGTATCACCAGGATTTCAGCTCGTATATACACATTAAAGAAAGCAGGACACAACATCGTCCGTCACGACATTCAGGTCATAGACCGTAAGGGTCAAAAAGCGACTATCGGTAGGTGGAGTCTGGGAGGTGAGAAGGTCAATGACTATGTCTCACAAATGGAGATGGCTGTATGAGCCTGGTCTTTGACCTGGAGAGTAATGGACTGTTGCATCAGCTAGACACTATTCACTGTATAGCGATATACGATACAAAATGTGCAGACAGAAGAGTCAATGCTCTTAAGATTTACCACGGTCCTGATGGCATCAAAGAAGCCCTGGACCTCATTGCAGAAGCTGATGAAATCATTGGTCACAACGTCATTGGTTTTGACATCCCGGCAATACAAAAGGTATCCCCAGGTTGGCATCCAAAAGGCAAAGTGACAGACACATTAGTCATTAGCCGCTTAGTTGCTGCTGACTTGAGGAACGATGATGCAACCTCATTAGGACTACCTGAAGGTTTCCAACGCAGAATGTTTGGTAGTCATGCACTTAAAGCCTGGGGCCTAAGAATGGGCACCATGAAGGGTGACTATGAAGGTGGTTGGGAAACCTGTAACCCGGAGATGCTTGAGTACTGTAAGCAAGACGTAACGGTTACCTATGAGCTTTACAAGAAGCTTATGAAGATGGCTAAAGGTTTCTCCCAGGAGTCATTAGACCTGGAGCATGAGTTAGCTGAGATTTGCTACAGAGTAGGTAACAATGGATGGACCTTTGATGTTAAGGCTGCAGAGTCTTTATACGTCGAGTTAGCAACCACCAGGATAGCTCTTGAGAAGGAGCTTTTTGAGCTGTTTGAGCCCTGGGAAGTACACACTGAGTTCGTACCTAAAGTGAACAACAAGAGTCGTGGATACGTCAAAGGAGAGGTGTTTACGAAGGTCCAGGTTATAGAGTTTAACCCTAACAGTAGAAAGCATATTCATTACTGCCTGGTTAAGAAGTATGGGTGGAAACCTAAGTCATTCACCCCCAGTGGTGATGCGAAGGTAGACGAGACTGTGTTGGCTCAGTTGCCATACCCAGAAGCTAAGAAGCTCTCTAAGTTCATGCTAGTACAGAAGAGGATTGCTCAGTTAGCTGAGGGTAGTCAAGCCTGGTTAAAGTTGGTGGATTCAGACGGTAAGCTCCGTCATACCATTATCTCTGGAGGAACAATTTCAGGAAGGGCAGCACACCGTGGACCTAACGTGGCTCAGACGGTTTCAGCCAGGGCAGCCTACGGTAAACCCATGAGAGAGCTATTCACAGTGCCCCAAGGATGGCACCTCTGTGGTGGTGACTTATCTCAGTTAGAGCTTAGGTGTTTAGCCTACTTTCTTGATGATGGGGGTGAGTATGCGGCGCAAGTCATGGAAGGTGACATTCATACCTACAACCAGAAGGCAGCAGGTTTACCTACCAGGGATGCAGCGAAGACCTTCATCTATGCCACAACCTATGGGGGAGGTGACGCACTCATCGGTAAGTTAGTCGGTGGCTCAGCTAAAGATGGTAAGAGACTTAAATCTGAGTTCGATAAGAATATACCTAGTTTCAAGTCTCTTAAGAACGAACTTTCACAAGCATATAAGCGCGGATACCTCAAAGGTTTGGACGGCAGAAAGCTGTTCGTAAGGTCAGAGCATAAATGTCTTTCACAATTACTTCAGTCAGCAGGAGCCCTTCTATGTAAGAAGTGGTTAGCCCTGGTTGACCAGGAGATTAAAGCACAGAACCTGGAGAAGGATGCCCTGATAGTAGCTTGGGTACACGACGAACTCCAGATTGCCTGTAGAACCAAAGAGGTAGCACACAATGTCGGTGACATACTTAGAAGAATGGCAGAAGAAGCAGGAACTCATTTCAGCATCTCAAACAAACTCCCCATCGAAGCAGACTATTCAGTGGGTAGAACCTGGTGCGATACCCACTGAGTCAATGGACTTCAGTAATGATATCGAACAGCTCATAGCTTTCTGGACAGTGTTAGATAAAGCACTCAGGGAAGGCTTCACTGTGAAGAGTAACTTTGCTCGTAAGGCTGCCTGGTACATAGCGGTCTGTGCAAGCAGCGGTCTAATCACAACAGAGGTTGACTACGAGATGTTTGGTAAGAGTTGGTTGATTACTGATGATGGCATTGAGTTTATGGAGGGTATCGATGAACGTATTAAAGAGCTTCTCTAAAGATAAAACCACGTTACTCATCGATGGTGATTTGTACCTCTACCAAGCAGCTGCAGCATGTGAAGAAGAGACAGACTGGGGCTCAGACATATGGTCCCTAACCTGTGATGTAGGTGCTGCCAAGAAGATGTTCCACAACCGTCTTGAGACTTTCAAAGAACGCCTTGATACACAGGAGATGATTGTTCTGTTTACCGTGGGTGAAAACTTCAGAAAGACTGTGCTGCCTACCTATAAAGGAGGCCGTAAGAAGACCAGGAAACCAGTCGGTTATAAGTACCTGGTAGGTTGGGCTCAAGAGACCTATAGCTGCCATATCCAGGACACCCTGGAAGCTGATGACATCATGGGTATCCTGCAGTCAGCTAACACTCACCCTACTTGCATTGTGTCCGACGATAAAGACATGAAGACAATACCAGGGAAGCTGTACAGACCTATGGCTGACGAGCTGCTTACAGTATCTGAAGCTGATGCCAACCACTACTTCCTAACGCAATGTCTTACTGGAGACTCTACCGATTGCTATGACGGCATCAAGGGTATAGGTCCAAAGAAAGCTGAAGGAATACTAGGCAATCATCCTAGTTGGGACCAGGTACACCAGGCTTATCTTAAGGCCGGGTTAACCAGGGAGGATGCAATAGTCCAGAGTCGCTGCGCCAGGATACTACGGAGCTGCGATTGGAACTGGGATACAGAAACCATCAACATGTGGGAGCCAGGACGATGAAAGTAACTAAAGTATCGAGCTTGACTGGTGTCACTCATCAACGAGAGATTGAAGCCACCCAGGAACAACTGCTACGCCATGCTAACGGTGAGTTAATACAGAATGTGTTCCCAGACCTGAGTGCAGAGGACCGGGAGTATCTGATGACAGGGGTTACCCAGGAGGAGTGGAGGCGGCTAATGACCTGTGAGAATTGTGATGACTGAAGACACCCTGATGCTAAAGATTGAGGGTCATGACAATGCAGTCGTGGGCCTCACCTGCAACATCCAAGGTAGCCCTGTACTGGTCTATTCAATGGGCCTAATCATCGACAACCTGGTCACCAACGACAACATGACTATGGACGAGGCCCATGAGTTCTTCTGGTTCAACATTGCCGGAGCATTCATGGGTCCTGAGACCCCAATCATCATCCACCTAGATAATGGAGAATACTTCAATAATGAAATTAACGTGGAGAGAAGCACTGCAGCTGAAGAAACACTGCACTGAACAAACAACCACCGCTACCAACTACTTTGCAGGACTGGAAGACGGTGTCCAATACAAACCTAAACATCATATTGGTGAGCAAGCTGAACGTACTGCCAATAGAGCCAGGTATAACGGAAGGAGATTCCCCCAATGGATTTAAAAGCTAAAGAAGTAGCCCCCAACATAGAGGACCTACGTCAACAGGTTGATGCACTAAGAGCAGTTCAGAGAACCCTGGAAGAGTCTTTAATCTCAGCCACTGGTGCCCTGGATAGAGCTATCGCTGCCTACACAATTCAAATGATGAGACACCTGGAGGACTGACTGATGATGATACTAACAGACTTTATTATGACAACATTCTTTACCTTGTTCATTACAGCAACGGCTGTCTATTGTTTCCAAGTATTGAAAGACGGTGGGAGGGATAAGAAATGACGATGCCTAAGTACGGCCTCAATAATGCCAAGCCTGAAGACTGGGACAGAGCAGCTAAGAATGCCAAGGCTGTAGAGACCAAGGCAATCTATGCACAGATGGCTGAGGAGGAACAGAGAGAAGACCTAGTCAACTCACCTAGGCACTACACCAGTGGTAGCATAGAGACCATAGATGCTATCAAGGCAGCACTCAGTCCCTCTGAGTACCGTGGGTTCCTCAAAGCTAATTGCCTCAAGTATATATGGAGAGAAGGTAAGAAGAGTAACAAGAGTAAGGAGGACCTACTGAAAGCTAAGTGGTACCTGGAGAGACTACTGAGTATCTAAGGGCTAAGGTAGGTAGGTAATAGAAGATATCCGGGAACAACAGAAGCCTCCTTGAGTGGTAGTAACAACAGACTACCGAGGAGTGCAAACTACTACTCCCGGACATCAACTCCCTAGTCTATTCCTAACAACCTGTAATTGTCTAAACGATAGGTGACCGTACAGTACCAAAGTGTTACCTACATTTGAATATAAGTGTTACATGAATGTGTATATAAGTGTTACCTAAGTGCTATTTATGGTGCCTATAAGTGTGTCTATAAGGGCCTATTTAGTTTTGTCGGCCTATAAGAGATTACACCCGGGTTGTGACGCCGCAATAACTACCGAATA